>Ga0098070_100015_pt1 | contig 195136 bp, 179 predicted proteins | sample 28_taG_FD_75063 | JGI IMG/M metagenome (GOLD analysis project Ga0098070, IMG submission 75063) | Marine viral communities from Cariaco Basin, Caribbean Sea - 28_WHOI_OMZ | ecosystem: Environmental > Aquatic > Marine > Oceanic | place: Caribbean Sea: Cariaco Basin | collected 2014-11-12
GGGGCCGAAGGACGCGGTTGAAAAAGGAAAGACGCACATGTTTGCGGTCCTCAAGACTGGCGGCAAGCAGTACAAGGTTCAGGCGGGCGACGTGCTCCGCGTTGAGAAACTTGCTGCAGATGCCGGCGAAACAATCCAGTTCGACGAAGTTCTGATGCTCGGTGGCGATGCACCGGTTGTCGGTGCTCCGCTGGTAGATGGCGCTGCCGTGAAGGCAGAAGTGATCGACCAGATCAAAGGCGAAAAGCTGATCCACTTTGTGAAGCGTCGCCGGAAGCACTCGTCCAAGCGCACCAAGGGTCACCGTCAAAAGCTGACCCTGATCAAGATCACCGAGATCCTGGCATCGGGCGCAACCAAAGCTGCTCCGAAAGCTGCTGCAAAAGCCGCTCCCAAGGCAGCTCCGACAGCTGATGCTGCGGATGATCTGACCCAGCTGACCGGTGTTGGCCCTGCCGCTGCCAAAAAGCTGAACGAAGCCGGTATCACCAGCTTTGCTCAGATCGCAGCCTTGTCGGCAGACGATATTGCTGCTATCGACGCCATCAAAGTGAAACCCGAATGGGTTGAACAGGCCAAAGATCTGGCCAAAGGCTAAGGAGATAGACAATGGCACATAAGAAAGCTGGCGGTTCCTCCCGTAACGGCCGCGACTCAGCCGGTCGCCGCCTTGGCGTCAAACTCTATGGTGGTCAGGCTGCCATCGCAGGCAACATCATCGTACGTCAGCGCGGCACCAAGTTTTGGCCGGGCGAAGGCGTTGGTCTGGGCAAAGATCACACCATCTTTGCAACCACCGACGGTGCTGTGACCTTCCACAAGGGTCTCAAAGGCCGCACCTTTGTATCGGTTCTCCCAGTGGCGGAGGCCGCTGAGTAAGCCGAACCCAACGTGGCAACAAAATTTGGGGGATCGGCGATGCAGCCGGTCCCCTTTTTGGTTTTCTCAATGGTTTTGCTGTAAGGCCCGATAGAAAGTCATCGGGTTCAAGCCTTGGTGAATTCCACCCTGGAGGAGTTGTACTGCCTGCGTCTGGCACAATTTGGATGAGTGCCTATTTAGGGACCCAAGGCGCATTTTGTCCGGACGCAGAGCGGATAAGAGTATTGAAGGAGGAGAGCGGAGTGAGTTTGGATCAGATTGGCACGCAGCCCATCATCGAGACAGAGCGTTTCGTGCTGCGCCCTTTGCGCAAATCGGATGAAGGCTTGATCGCCCACTACGCAGGGGATGAACGTGTGGCGCGCATGACCGCGTCGATTCCGCATCCATTGCCGCCCGGCGCAGCCGAAGCCTATGTCTCCCGTGCGATGAGTGCCGAACGGGACGAAGACGTCTGGGCCATTGACGGCACCCCAGCGGGCGGGGACGAACTGAAAGGCGTGATTGGGCTAAAGCGCATGGATCGCAACCAGTCAGAGGTGGCCTACTGGGTCGCTCCGGCGTTCTGGAACACTGGCCTTGCTTCAGAAGCACTGGAGGCTTTGGTGCAAGCGAACCCGCTTGGCAATGCGGCCATGTTCGCGTCGGTTTTTCAGGACAATCCGGCCTCGGCGCGAGTTTTGATCCACTGCGGCTTTGAGTATCTTGGAGATGCGGAAACGTTTTGCGTTGCCCGCGACTCAACGGTTCCGACCTGGACCTATAGCCGCAAGCAAGACGGATAAATCAGCGATTGGCCCCTTGGCAGGGATGCGGTAAGGCAATCGCAAAAAAAAACGGGTTTGTGCCATAGGTGGCCCCGACCGAGACATACAACACGGCGAGGGTGCAGAAGGCGCCCTTGCATGAAGGAGCCGACATGAAATTCCTCGATCTGGCAAAGGTCTATATCCGCTCTGGCGCCGGGGGGAATGGATGCATCAGCTTTCGGCGCGAAAAGTACATCGAATACGGCGGCCCCGATGGCGGCGACGGCGGTAAGGGCGGCTCGGTCTGGGCCGAGGCTGTAGATGGCCTCAACACGCTGATCGATTTTCGCTACCAGCAGCATTTCTTTGCCAAGAACGGTCAGTCCGGCATGGGGCGGCAGCGCACCGGCAAGGATGGCGACGACATCATCCTGCGCGTGCCCGTCGGGACCGAAATCCTCGACGAGGATGAAGAGACCGTTTTGGCCGATATGACCGAGCTGGGCCAGCGGGTGCTTCTGGCCAAGGGCGGCAATGGCGGTTTTGGCAACCTGCATTTCAAAACATCTGTGAACCAGGCCCCGCGCCGGGCTAATCCGGGGCAGGAGGGTGTTGATCGGACGATCTGGCTCCGCCTGAAATTGATCGCGGATGCCGGGCTTTTGGGTCTGCCCAATGCTGGGAAATCGACTTTCCTCTCGGCCACCTCTAACGCGCGGCCAAAGATCGCGGATTACCCCTTTACCACGCTGCACCCGAACCTGGGCGTTGTGGGCGTCGATAACGCTGAGTTCGTTGTTGCCGATATTCCCGGCCTCATCGAAGGGGCCCATGAAGGGCGCGGGATCGGGGACCGTTTCCTGGGGCATGTCGAACGCTGCGCGGTGCTGCTGCATCTGGTGGATGGCACCTCTGACACTTTGGTGGAGGATTATCACACGATCATTGGTGAACTTGAGGCCTATGGCGGCGAGCTGGCCGACAAACCGCGCATTACCGCGCTCAACAAGGTCGATGCCCTCGACGACGAAGAGCGGGCAGAGGCCAAGGCTGCCCTCGAGTCTGCCGTTGGCGGGCCGATTTTTATGATGTCGGGCGTCAGCCGCGAAGGCCTGACAGATGTACTTCGGGCGCTGCGCAGCCAGATCGATGAGGACCGCCTGCGCCTGAAGCCCGCGGAGGAGGAGGACGCCCCGTGGCAGCCCTGAGCGATGCGCGCCGCGTTGTCATCAAGATCGGCTCAGCGCTGCTTGTGGATCGAAAGACGGGACAACTGCGCGCGGGCTGGCTGCATTCGCTGGCCAACGACGTCGCCTTGCTGAAATCTCAGGGCAAGGATGTGGTGATCGTCTCCTCTGGCTCAATTGCCTTGGGGCGGGGCGTTTTGAACCTGCCGCCTGCGGAATTGCCGCTCGAACAATCGCAGGCTGCTGCGGCAGTGGGGCAAATCCGTCTGGCCCGTGCCTATGAGGAAGCGCTTGCACCGCACGGAATCACAACGGCGCAGGTTCTGGTAACGCTTGAGGACAGCGCAGACCGGCGCCGGTACCTCAATTCCCGCGCCACGCTTGAGACCCTGATCAGTCTTGGTGCCGTGCCGATCGTAAATGAAAACGACACCATCGCCACCGACGAGATCCGCTATGGTGACAATGACCGTCTTGCGGCGCAGGTCGCCGTCACGGTCGGCGCCGATACGCTGGTGCTTTTGTCCGATGTGGATGGGTTTTACAGCGCCAACCCGGCTCAGGACCCCGATGCCAAACGCTTCGACCGGATCGATAAGATCACGCCCGAAATCGAAGCCATGGCCGGCGATGGCGTTTCGGGGCTTTCCAAGGGCGGCATGATCACCAAGCTGATGGCGGCCAAGATGGCCACCGCAGCAGGCTGCGCCATGGTGATCACTGAAGGGTCGGCTTTGAACCCACTGAAAACACTCGAAGACGGTGCACCCTCCACCTGGTTCACTGCGCACGGGGATCCGCAAGCTGCGCGCAAGCGCTGGATTGCCGCGATGAAAACCCGAGGCGTCATCACCGTCGATAAGGGCGCTGCTCATGCATTGATGAATGGCAAAAGCCTTTTGCCTGCCGGTGTGCGATATGTAGAAGGAGACTTTGGCCGGGGGGATCCCCTGGCCATCCTTGGCCCAGACGGACGCAAACTGGGGCAGGGGCTTTCGCGATATACCGGAGATGAAGCCCGTGCCATTCAGGGGCGCCAGTCGGCAGAGATCGAAGCGACGCTTGGCTATCCGGGCCGCGCCGCATTGATCCACCGAGACGACATCGCCTTCTGATCCTCTTCTTTATGGAATTTCCCTCGGGTTTCGCAGTAGTGTCTGCGCGAGGGCGTCAAAGGCAGAACCGATGAAAGACAACAGTGATATCAAGGCCGTCATGGCCAAGCTTGGCAAAAACGCAAAGTTAGCAGCTGCAAACTTGGCAATGGCCAGCGCTGAGCGCAAAGAAAAGGCGCTTTTGGCCGCGGCTGATGCGGTCTGGGCCCGGCGGGAGGAGATTATCGCGGCCAATGCCAAGGACATGGAGTTTGGCCGTGAAAAGGGGCTTAGCCCTGCGATGATGGACCGGCTGATGCTGGACGAGGCGCGCATCCAGGGTATCGTTGATGGCCTGCGCGCCGTGGCTGGGCAGGACGATCCGGTCGGTGCAGTTCTGGAAGAATGGACCCAGCCCTCAGGCCTCAGGATACAGCGGGTGCGCACGCCTTTGGGCGTGATCGGCGTGATCTACGAAAGCCGCCCCAATGTGACGGCAGATGCCGGCGCCCTGTGCCTCAAGTCCGGCAATGCCGTGATCTTGCGGGGGGGATCTGAAAGTTTCCATTCGGCTCGCGCCATTCATGCCTGTCTGGTGGAGGGGCTGAAGGCTGCTGATTTGCCTGAGCATGCCGTGCAGTTGGTCCCGACCCGCGACCGCGCTGCGGTGCAAGAGCTTTTGACCATGACCAATTACGTTGATGTGATCGTGCCGCGTGGCGGCAAAGGGCTAGTCGGGCTGGTCCAGCGCGAAGCTCGTGTGCCGGTGTTTGCACACCTTGAGGGCATTGTTCATATTTATATCGACAAGGCCGCTGACCCGCAGAAGGCGCTCGATGTGGTTCTCAACGCCAAGACGCGGCGGACTGGAATCTGTGGTGCAGCGGAATGCCTGCTGATTCACCATGATGTTGCGGACACGATCGGAAAGGACCTACTGACAGCCCTTGCGCAAGCGGGTGTCGAAATTCATGCGCAGGCAGGTCTGCCGGGCCCCGATGGTATGGCAACTGCATCTGACGAGGATTGGGGCAAGGAATACCTCGACGCCATTATCGCGGCGCGGCAGGTTGCCGATATCGACGAGGCTATCGCCTTTATCCGTGCGCATCACTCGCAGCACACCGATTGCATCCTGACCGAAGACGAGGCCGCAGCGAACCAGTTCTTTGCCGAACTGGATAGCGCCATCCTGATGCACAACGCCTCCACCCAATTTGCGGATGGCGGAGAGTTCGGCATGGGAGCCGAGATTGGCATTGCAACCGGCAAGATGCATGCCCGCGGCCCTGTGGGCGCGGCGCAATTGACCAGTTTCAAATACCTGGTTCGCGGCGACGGTACCGTACGCGCATGAGGCCAATGAGATGCAAAACGCCACCCTCTTGGGTGGCGTTTTCGTTGTTGGATTGGCCCGCTCAGAAATGGATGGAGATCTTTTCCAGCATGGCGTCCACCGTGATCGTCCGTCCGGACTGTTCCGCGGCCTGTGGCAAGAGCGCGAACTGCACCTGGGCCGGTGTGATCGCCACATCGGCATCCTTGTTCGTGAGGCGCGCCCAGAGGGCCTCATCCATGTTCACCTTGCGACCTTCGCCGATGACCGTCCATTGACCATCCGCGCACAGAATTGCGACCGATCCGCCATAGGGCAGGGCGCTTTCCAGGCAAAGGGCGGCAAGAAAAGCCATGCGGACGTCGCTGCGGCTGGTGCCTTCGAGCGGCGCCCATTGAAAGCTCAGCCGTCCGCCTTTGCTGATGTCATCAAGAACCGAGACGATCTCGGCACGGCCCATCTGCTGATCGCCAGCCGCGCCAAAAGCAACCCGGAAAAAGCGAATACGGGCATTGGCATTGGTGACACTGTCGGAAATCAGTTCCATCTCTGGACCCGAAACCTCTCCGGACATGCCAAGCAGTTCAAGGCCGTTGTTGATGGCGCCAATCGGGCTGATCAGGTCATGACAGATCCGAGACCCTATCAAAGCGGCCAGATCTTCGTTATCTACAGCCATGTTCTTCCTCCGAATTGGGCCAGTGTGATGACCGACCTCAATGCAATCCTATCTCCGGGCATGTTCGTGAAACATCCCGAGCACCCTGAATGGGGCCTCGGGCAGGTGCAGTCCAATGCCTCCGGCAAAATCACCGTTAATTTCAGGGACCAAGGTAAACTTGTCTTCAATGCAAGCCAGGTGCCTTTGGTACCGGTGTTTGAGCCATAATGGTTTATCATAGGTTAATAAACCGTTTTCGTTTTTGTTAAACTCTTGCGTATTTCCCGGATGATACGCTATGGGCCGATCGCAGATGACAGCTGAAGTCTCCCATGCCTGATCCTTCTTTTGAGTTCTCTGTGCGCCTTGCAAAAAGCGAGGAGGATCTGCGTGCGGCGCAGGCCTTGCGTTATGAAGTGTTCGTCTGTGAACTTGGCGGCGACGGAGAGATGGTCGATCATGATGCCGGTCTCGAACGGGACCGTTTTGATCCATATTTTGACCATATGCTGCTGACAGATAGGAAAAGCGACAAGGTCGTTGGTGTGTATCGCTTGCTGACGGATGAACGAGCGTCCGAACTCGGTGAGTTTTACTCCGAAGCGGAATATGACCTGGCGCCGCTCAAAGCCACTGGCAGACGCTTGCTGGAGCTTGGCCGGTCCTGCCTGCATCGCGATTATCGGGGCGGGGCTGGGATGTATCACCTGTGGAACGGGCTTGCCCAGTATGTATCTGAACGGAACATCGACGTCCTATTCGGGGTGGCGAGTTTTCCGGGAACCGACATCAACGCCTTGTCAGCGCCGCTGTCGCTCTTGCACGATCGGCACCTTGCGCCCGAAGAGCTGCGCGTGCGCTCACGCCGATACCAGTCCATGGACTTGATCGCGCCCGAGGCGCTGGACCGTCGCAAGGCGATGGTCGAGGTTCCAGCGCTGATCAAGGCCTATCTCAGGCTTGGCGGTTTTGTCGGGGACGGCGCCTATGTTGATCACAGCTTCAACACCACAGATGTTTGCCTGATCCTTGACACGCAGCGGATGAATGCGCGGCAGAAAAAGATTTACGCGGGCCGGAACGACGGATGAGACGGATATGAGCCCGGTTTGGCACAGCGAGGATGATCCAGATCCCATCGTGATCGGACCCATTGGGTGGGTTCTGGTGGTCGTGCGGGTGATCTTGCTGGGGACATTGGTTTTTGGTGGGCTGGTTATCCTGTTGGCGGTGCGCGTTGTTGAACAGCCGCTTTGTGGCGTGCAGCGACCCGTCACCCCCTTCATAACCCAATTCGTATGCCGCAATGCATTTCGCATTCTCGGGATCGGCTTCGCGACGCACGGGCAGTTGATGCGTGAACGCGGGGCGGTGGTCGCCAACCACACGTCTTGGCTGGATATTTTTGCTTTGAATGCCCGAAAGCGGATCTATTTTGTTTCAAAATCAGAGGTTGCAGGCTGGCCCGGTATCGGCTGGCTGGCACGGGCCACGGGAACGGTCTTCATTGACCGCGACCGTAAAAAAGCCAAGGAGCAGACGCTGGTGTTCGAGGAACGCCTGAAAGCCGGTCACAAGCTGCTATTCTTTCCGGAGGGCACGTCGACGGATGGCTTGCGGGTTCTTCACTTCAAGACCACATTGTTCGCGGCCTTCTTTAGTGATCATTTGCGTGACTTCATGTTCGTTCAGCCGGTTTCTGTTGTTTTCTTTGCGCCAGAGGGGCAGCCTGACCGCTTTTATGGCTGGTGGGGAGATATGGAATTCGGACCGCACCTTTTGAAAACACTCGCGGCACGACGACAGGGACGTGTTGAGCTGCTCTATCACCCTCCGTTGCGTGTGCGGGACTTCGACAGCCGCAAGGGGCTTGCTGCCCGTTGCGAGGAGGCGGTGCGCGAAGGCCATGCCCGGTTGCACGAGAGTGTTGCAAAATAGGGCTTGCCCACGGATCAAAGGTAGCCTATACGCGCGCCATCGAACCCGCAGGCGGGGTTTGGTCTGCTCGGGGGAGACATCCCCGACACGCCGCCGGTTGGAGCATTCGCTCTGAGACCCCCGCCGAGGATAAAACCGGAAAAGGAAAGAATAGCATGGCTCTTCCCGAGTTCACCATGCGTCAGCTGCTCGAAGCTGGCGTTCACTTCGGCCACCAGACTCAGCGTTGGAACCCGCGCATGTCGCCGTTCATCTACGGTGCGCGCAACGGTATCCACATCATGGACCTGACCCAGACTGTTCCGATGCTGGACCAGGCGCTGCAGGTCGTCCGTGACACCGTTGCCAAAGGCGGCCGCATCCTGTTCGTCGGCACCAAGCGTCAGGCGGCTCAGCCGATCGCAGAAGCGGCTGAAAAGTCGGCTCAGTACTACATGAACCACCGCTGGCTGGGCGGCACGCTCACCAACTGGAAAACCGTTTCCCAGTCGATCAACCGTCTGAAAGAGATCGACGAGCGCATGGAAGCCGGTGCCGAGGGCCTCACCAAGAAAGAGCGCCTCGGCATGGAACGCGACCAGGCCAAGCTGCAGGCGTCGCTGGGCGGTATCCGTGAAATGGGCGGTGTGCCGGACCTTCTGTTCGTCATTGACGTGAAAAAAGAAGCCCTGGCAGTCGCCGAAGCCAAGAAGCTGGGTATCCCGGTTGTGGCCGTGGTCGACACCAACTGCTCGCCCGATGGCATCGACTATATCATCCCCGGCAACGACGACGCATCGCGCGCCATCGCTCTGTATTGCGATCTGGTCGCCCGTGCGGCTCTGGACGGCATGTCCGCCCAGCTGGGCGCAGCAGGCGTTGACCTTGGTGCCCTGGAAGAAGCTCCGGCCGAGGAAGCGGTTTCCGAGGAAGCCGAAGCCTGATCCCGGCTGTCACAGATATGACATCAGGGGCAGGGTATTTCCTGCCCCAATTCCGTTTCGATTTGAGGAGAGCCTGACATGGCAATCACAGCTGCACTCGTAAAAGAACTGCGCGACTCCACCGGCGCCGGCATGATGGACGCCAAAAAAGCGCTGACCGAAACCAATGGCGACATGGAAGCGGCCGTTGACTGGCTGCGCACCAAAGGTCTTGCCAAAGCGGCCAAGAAATCCGGTCGTACGGCCGCTGAAGGACTGGTTGCCGTTGTTGTCGAAGGTGGCAAGGGCGTCGCGGTCGAGGTTAACTCGGAAACCGACTTTGTTGCCAAGAACGGCGAATTCCAGGAAATGGTTTCCGGCATCGCCAAGGCCGCTCTGAGCGTCGATGATGTCGACGGTCTGAACTCTGCCGACCTGGGCGGCAAGTCCGTTGCTGACACCCTGACCGATAAGATCGCCACCATCGGTGAGAACATGACCCTGCGCCGCATGGCCAAGATCGAAGGCGAAACCGTCGTGTCCTATGTGCACAACGCGGCTGCCGAAGGCATGGGCAAGATCGGTGTTCTGGTTGCGATGACCGGCGGCGACGAAGCCTTTGGCAAACAGGTTGCAATGCACATTGCTGCTGTGAACCCGGCCGCGCTGAGCGAAGCTGATCTTGATCCGGCAGTTGTCGAAAAAGAAAAGCAGGTTCAGATGGATATCGCCCGCGAATCCGGCAAGCCGGAGCAGGTCATCGAGAAGATGATCGTTGGCCGCATGAAGAAATTCGTTGCTGAGTCCACTCTGCTGAACCAGCAGTTCGTTGTGAACCCCGACCTGACCGTGGAAGCCGCGGCCAAGGAAGCAGGCGCGACCGTGACCGGTTTTGTGCGTGTTGAAGTTGGGGAAGGCATCGAAGTCGAAAAAGAAGACTTCGCGGCAGAGGTTGCAAAAGCAGCTCAGGGCTAAGCGCTAAACCGCAGTGACACATCTTTTTGAGCCGATGGAGAGATCCATCGGCTCTTTTGTGTTTTATGTTGTCGGGTTACGCACGGTAGGCTGGGGCGTCGGTACGGAAAACGGCGGACCTTGCTGCCGTGATGCCACGAATACGCACGCAGGATCGCGGTGACACTCGCTTTCTACCAGGATGAAAATGGGGCCCCATTGATGGGGATGGATGGGACCCCACTAAACATGGCCGCCGACGTTGACTATAAACGCCGACAACCACACAGGTCGGAGAGCCCTGATATTGCAAGGATCGTTTCCCAAAGTTCCAAGGCCAAAGCCACCACTCACGGAACGACGACAGATTGCAGTCTTGGTGACGTTTTCGGTAGTCGTGAATTCCTTACCTATTTGACGCTATTTGGCGTCTTGCACTTTACGAGTTTCCGTAGGGGAAGTGCATTGGAGGTGGGCAAGATGTGCACATCATGATTCCATAACGTACATCTGGTTTTGCAGGGCCGCTTTCAGTACAGCCTGAGCGGTAGTCTCCACCGCCAGTGCATCCCGCGCAAGGCGCAGGTGCTTTTCGATCGTGGCTGGCGTAAGCCCCATCAGCAGGGCGATATCCTGGGTTGTTTTACCATCGCCGACCCATTCTAAAGCCTCCCTTTGGCGTTTCGTCAGGCCGCGGTTCGGGGGCGTGTAGGGAAGGGTCAGGATTTTTAGATGCACCACGTTGTTCATCAAGACGATGTCATCGCCATGCTCTTGCCAAAGCGCGTCCACATCATCCTGGGAAAGGCCTGGTGTCGCAGCCAGAGAAATCGGACCTTTGAAGCGGGCTGAGGACGAATAGAAGCTGACCGTGTAGCCAGCGGTCATGTTCATCTTCTTGTTGAAGGCGATGACACGTTCTGAGTCCGGCCCAAGCTTGCCCTCTTCGGCCATTTCCTCGATCAACCGCCAACTGCCTGCGCCTTCGTTTTCAAGCGCCCAACGCAGCATTGGCGCGTTGGAATAGAGACCCTTGTGAAGAAAGCCGTTCAGATATTCGGGGGAGTGGTTGGAGAGTATGACAAAGTCTTCCGGATCTCCCAAAGAGGTCGGTGTCTTGTACCGCGTGTAACCGTAAATGAGCCTGTCGAAGTGGAATTCGGCCATCTGTGCGACATGCGCGTGCCAGAGCTCTTCGAGAGTCTTTGCACCACAAACGACATGCAGATAGTCCGCAAGGTTCATTCGGTATTTGCCTCCCCACTCAAATGCCGGGCCAGAGCGTCAATGGCAAAAAGGTACCCTTGAGACCCGAAGCCGCAGATCTGACCGATTACCGCACGAGAAATGTAGGATCGGTGCCGGAATTCCTCGCGTGCGTGAATGTTTGAAAGGTGAACTTCAACCGCAGGGAGTGCAACCGAAAAGAGCGCATCCATCAGCGCGATTGAGGTATGGGTGTAGGCCCCGGCGTTTAGGATGATGCCGTCATGTGTCCCGCGCGCGGCGTGAAGCGCATCAATCAGCGCGCCTTCATGGTTGGATTGCATGCACACCAGATCCAAACCCAGGGAAGTGGCGTGTTGTACACAGCTGCGCTCGGCCATCTCAAGGGTCTCAGATCCGTAGACCTCTGGCTGGCGCGTGCCCAACAGGTTCAGATTCGGACCATTCAAGAGGAGAATACTTGGCATATCAGCTTTCCTGTGCAGACTATGTGCTGGAAACTATAGGAATAGTTTTGCGAAAGCGACCAATCAAAAGCATGGGTCATACACTTTGTCCGATCTGAAACGGATATGGTAAACATCGCGTGGCCTGTGACTGCCGGAACATCGGTCGCTCCGCCTGGTCCGCGTTGCTTCTATTCGTTGTGCAGAACAATTTTGCCCAAGGCCTTGCGGTCTTGCACGAGTTCCAATGCTTTTCCGGCGTCCTGCATTGGGAAAATCTCACTGATACGGGGCTTTATGGCGCCTTTTTCATACAAAGAGAAAAGCTCGGCCATGTTCGCCGCATGCCCCTTGGGGTCACGATAGACCGAGGCCCCCCAGAAAACCCCAACAATATCGCAACCCTTGAGAAGGGGCAGGTTCATCGGGATCTGTGCAATTCCAGCCGGGAAGCCGACAACCAGAAAGCGGCCCTCCCAGGCCATGGAGCGCAACGCAGGCTCACTGTAGGCCCCACCGACCGAATCATAGACCACGTTTACCCCATCTTTGCCTGACAGAGCTTTGATTTGGCTTGAGAACTCTTTCTGTTCGACCTTGTCGAGGCTGCGTTTGTAGACCAGCGTCTTGTCGGCGCCTGCCTCACGACAGAATGCCGCCTTGTCATCCGAGGAAACTGCGGCAATAACTTCTGCTCCCATTGCCTTACCCAGTTCAATGGCGGCAATGCCAACGCCGCCGGCTGCTCCAAGAACCAGCAGGCTTTCGCCCGGTTTCAGATGCGCGCGATCTTTCAGGGCGTGGTATGAGGTACCATATGTGAAGATGAAGCAGGCAGCATCCTCAAACGGCATTGCATCGGGGATCTTTACCGCGCGACCGGCGTCAATGCACAGGTGGGTCGCAAAACCGCCATGGCCCGTCAGGGCGAGCATCCGGTCGCCGATTGAGAAGCCTTCGACGCCTTCCCCGAGGGCTGCAACGACGCCTGCAATTTCACCACCCGGCGCAAAGGGGCGCGGGGGTTTCATCTGGTAAAGGTCCTGGATAATCAGCGTGTCTGGGAAATTGACCCCGGCTGCTTTGATTTCAATCAGCAATTCCCCCTTGCCGGGCACCGGATCCTGGAGGTCGCTCCAGACCAAAGTCTGTGGCCCACCTGGTTCGTTGCTCATCATCGCTTTCATGGAGACTTCCTTTTCGCGCCGATCTCTGTCCTGAAGTTACGTTAAGTCTTCTGCCACCGGGGAGCGTTGTCAATGCAATAGCGAAATGCAATTCTGCTCTGCGAAACAAGTGACGCAACGTGGGACCATGGGGGGAGAGCATGACCACAGAATCTGGCACTGAGTTTGCCGATGCGCCTGATTTTCGCAAGAAAATCCGCGTCTGGCTGGAGGAGAATTGCCCCGCAGAAATGCGCGACGGTGCCGGTGGAGAGGCCGAAATCTGTTGGGGCGGACGTAACTGGACGTTCGCGTGCGAGGGGCAAAAGCTGTGGTTGGAGCGCTGCGCAACGGTGGGCCTGACGGTGCCGACCTGGCCTAAGGCTTATGGCGGGGCGGGATTGAGCCGAGAACAGGACAAAATACTGAAGGAGGAGATGGCCGCACTCAACGCGCGCTCTCCACTGGACAGTTTTGGGATCTGGATGCTGGGCCCGGCTTTGCTCAAGTTCGGCACCGAAGAGCAGAAGCAAAAGTTCCTGCCGCCGATTGCGCGCGGGGAAATCCGCTGGTGTCAGGGGTATTCAGAGCCAGGCGCAGGGTCGGATCTGGCTGGGGTTCAATCCAGGGCCGAGGACAAAGGTGATCACTGGCTGGTGAACGGTCAAAAGATCTGGACCTCCTACGCCGACAAAGCCGATTGGATCTTCGCCTTGCTGCGGACTGATAAAGACGCGCCCAAGCACAAGGGTATTTCCTTTGTTCTTATGGACATGGAAAGCGATGGTATCACGACACGGCCCATTCGGCTGATCTCGGGGGCGTCGCCTTTCTGCGAGACGTTCTTTGATGATGTAAAAGTTCCGAAGGAACAGGTTGTCGGGGAGGTGAACCGGGGCTGGGACGTGGCCAAATATCTGCTGACCCATGAGCGCGAGATGATCAGTGCAGGTGGGCAGACAATGGGCGCAGGGCGGCCTTTGGGGGCTGTTCTAGCCGAAAGTGAAACCGGTGCCAGCGATCCGGTTCTACGTGCCGATGCGATGCGGACCGAGGTGGACGCACTGGCAATGGAGCTGACGCTTGAGCGCTACAAGGACCAGGCCGAAGGCGGGCAGGGCGTGGGTGATGCGTCGGCGATGCTGAAATATGCCGGAACAGAGTTGAACAAACGCAGGCTGGAATTGGTCATGGCGGCCGGTGGCAGTGATGCTCTTGTTTGGGGGGACAGCCGCGCGGCCAGCTGGCTCAGAACCAAGGCCAACTCGATCGAGGGCGGGACATCCGAGGTGATGCTTTCGATTATCTCCCGTCGTATTCTGGGTTTGGGAGCATGACAGGCATGGTGAAACTCGTTCAGACTGAAGAAGAGGCCATGCTGCAGGATGCCGGGCGTGCGCTTCTGGAAAAATCTGCGCCCGTGTCTCGTCTGCGTGAACTGCGTGATCAGGGGCAGACCCATGATGATGCGCTGTGGCAGGAAATGGTCGCGGCCGGTTGGGCCGGGATACTTGTTCCAGAGGCCGCTGGAGGTGCCGACATGGGCCATGCTGCGGCACATGTTCTGGCGCGGGAAATGGGGCGGAACCTGACTGTCAGCCCGTTTGTAAGCACGGCGGTCATCGCGGCGACTGTTCTGCGACGGTGTGATGATCCGCGCAGCCAGTTGGCCCTTGGCGAAATTGCATCCGGCGCACGAACCTATGCTCTTGCGCTTGACGAAAAAGCTAAGTTCGACCCAGAGCATATTGAGCTGAAGGCGGAAAAACGCGGCAACGGCTATGTCCTGAATGGTGAGAAGCGATTTGTGGTGGATGGCAGCAATTCCTCTCACGTCCTGGTTCTTGCCCAAGGAGAGGATGGGCTGTGCCTGTTTGACCTGCCTGCCGATCGCGGCGGTCTGAGCCGCACGAGTTCTGAAATGATCGACAGTCGGGATGCAGCGGAGCTGGTCTTTGAAAACGTCGAACTGTCCGGGGATGAGATCCTTGGGATGGCCGGCAACGGAGGCAGTTTGTTGCAGTTTGGTCTTGAGGCGGGTCAAGCCGCACTTGCGGCCGAAACGGAAGGGCTGGCGCAGGCAGCCTTTGAGATGACAACCGGCTACCTGAAAGAGCGCAAGCAGTTTGGCGTCCCCATTGCCAGCTTTCAGGCCTTGCAGCATCGCGCCGCCCATCTGTGGTGTGAGATTGAACTCACGGCGTCGGCCATCCTTCACGCGGGCCGTATGCTCGACAGCGATCCTCAAAATGCCACGCTGGCAGTCTCCCTTGCCAAGGCGCGCGCCACTGATACAGCGCAGCTGGCGGTACGTGAAGGTGTTCAGATGCACGGTGGGATCGGGATGACCGATGCCTATGACATGGGTTTTTACATGAAACGCGCGCGCGTTGCGGCGGAATGGCTCGGCGACTATGGCTATCACGCTGACCGGGTGGCGCGCCTGCGAGGCTTTTGAAGGATTAATAAGATGCAGGAACTCTTTACTCTGAATGGAAAAACAGCGCTTGTGACGGGCGGCGCGACCGGCATTGGCCGGATGGCCGCCGAAGCCATGGTACGCGCTGGTGCGCGAGTCTTGATCGCATCGCGCAAGGGTGACGCCTGCGAGGCGGTTGCGGGCGAGCTTAACGCGCTCGAGGCTTCTGGGAGCGCCGAAGGTTTCGCCGGAGACGTGGGAGACGCGGAGGGTATCGAAAAGCTGGTGGCAGAAGTGAAATCCCGCACCGATGCGCTGCATATCCTTATGAATAACTCCGGGATCACATGGGGCGCGCCCTTGGGGCAGTTTCCGCATCATGCCTGGCAAAAGGTGATGAACGTCAATGTCGCCGGAGTGTTTGATCTGACGCAAAAGCTGCTGCCACTGCTCATCGAATCCTCCGACGCGGACGACCCTGCGCGCGTTATCAACGTTGGATCAGTTATGGGCGAGATCCCGATGGGCGACGGAGCGTACAGTTATTCCGCCTCAAAAGCCGCTGTGATCCATATGTCCAAGATCCTGGCCAAGGAGCTTGCCCACAAGCACGTCACGGTCAACGCGCTTGCGCCGGGACCCTTCGTGTCGCGCATGACCGCTTTTGCCACGGGCGATGCGGACAAGCGGGAAAAGGTGGGCAAGGACGTCCCCCTTGGTCGCGTGGGTCGAGACGAGGATATCGCCGGCGCGGTCCTTTTCCTGTCGGGGCGCGGGGGGGCTTATGTAACTGGGGCGGTGATCCCCGTGTCCGGCGGCATCAACGTTATGTCAGGCCACAATATTTTTGAAAGCGCACTGAACTAGTGCATGAAGTGTAGGCTTTAGAGGTTTGGAAATGAACAATACCACCTGGTCCCGAAACGAAGATCACCTGCCGCCTGCCTTGCGTGGACTTCGCATTCCGCTGATTGGCTCTCCGCTGTTCATCATCTCGGTGCCAGAGCTGGTGATCGCTCAGTGCAAGGCCGGGATCATTGGTGCCTTTCCTGCGCTGAATGCACGCGAAGCGAAAGGTGAGCCGCCGTTGCTGGAGGCCTGGCTTAAGCAGATCACCGAGGAACTAGACCGCCATAATCAGGAAAACCCGGATCGCCCGGCCGCGCCTTTTGCGGTGAACCAGATTGTACATCGCTCCAATGCGCGGCTTGAGCGTGATCTCGAAATCTGTACCCGCTGGAAGGTGCCAGTCTGGATCACCTCGCTTGGCGCGCGTCCCGAGGTGAATGAAACGGCCCATTCCTGCGGTGGTGTTGTGCTGCACGATGTGATCAACAACCGTTTTGCCAAAAAGGCGATCGAGAAGGGTGCGGATGGGCTGGTTGCCGTGGCTGCCGGAGCAGGCGGGCATGCCGGACAACAATCGCCCCTAGCCTTGATCCGGGAAATTCGGAGCTGGTTCGATGGCCCTCTCGCGCTGTCGGGTGCAATTGCCACCGGGGAGTCTCTTTTGGCTGCGCGGGCCATGGGGGCGGATTTCGGCTACGCCGGTTCACCATTCATTGCCACGCACGAAGCCAACGCTCAGAGTGAATACAAACAGATGATTGTCGACAGCAGTGCCGAAGATATCGTCTATTCCTCATTGTTTACAGGCGTTTGGGGTAACTATCTGAAAGATTCTGTTGTTAGGGCGGGCCTTGACCCAGATAATCTCCCGACTGCGGATTCAACGTCGATGAACTTTGGCAGCGGATCCTCCAAACCCAAAGCCTGGAAAGAGATCTGGGGGTCGGGGCAGGGAATTGGTGCGGTCAAAGAGGTTTGCTCGACTGGCGACCTGGTTGATCGGATCGACCGGGAGTATCGCGCCGCGGGAGCGAGGCTCGCCGCTGAGTTCCTGGGCTAGGTCATGGCTGAGATACTGGTCGTGAGGCATGGTCAGGCCTCTTTCGGGGCGGACAATTATGATGAGCTCAGTGACCTTGGGCGAAAGCAGGGTCAGTTGCTTGGCGAGACGCTGCGCGCGATGGGCTGGCAGCCGGACCGCGCGATCACTGGCAGCCTGGCGCGCCAGAAGCAGACCCTTGAGGAGATGGGATTTTCTGTTCAGGCTGAAGAACATAGCGGGTGGAACGAATATGACTTCCATGACCTGTTGCACCAGCGGTTCGGGGGGCAGGCCCCCGATGATGTTATTACTGACCGTAAAACCCACTTCCGGGCTCTGCGCGATACTTTGGCAGAATGGCAGGATGGGGGGATCCAATCGGCCCGAGAAACTTGGGCGCAGTTCACTGCCCGCGTGGAGGCGGCGCGTAGCCATGCTGCAGCCTGTGACGCTGAACGGATCCTAGTGGTCAGCTCAGGGGGAGTGATTGCGAGATTGGTCGCGGCGACGCTAGAGGTTCCTGATCGCCAGATGATCACACTGAACTTGCAGGTAAAAAACACCTCCCTAACCCGGTTCATTTCGTCCAAGAGGCGTTTTTTTCTACATGAATTCAATTCGGTGCCACAGTTTCATGATGCCGCGCGCGCTGAACTGATGAGCTATAGCTGAGGGAGCATGACATGAGCAGCGACACCCAGACACTGGACATCGAGGCAATCAGGCGGTTCCTCGGCGGGCGCCTGGCCGGGTTTGATGGTCCAGTAGAGGTTCAAAAGTTTGCCACCGGACAATCAAATCCGACCTTCTTGCTGAAAACCTCGGCTGGAAACTATGTCCTGCGCCGCAAACCTCCGGGGGTGTTGCTCAAATCGGCCCATGCAGTTGATCGCGAGTTCCGTGTCCAGCAGGCGTTGGCGGGTACGGATGTGCCGGTCGCCAAGATGCATCTGCTGTGCGAAGACAATGATGTCATCGGATCTGCCTTTTACATTATGGAGCATGTCGCAGGGCGCAATTTCACCGATCCGGTGATGCCGGATCTGGACACCGCAGAGCGCACGGCGGTGATCGACGATATGAACCGCGTGCTTGCAGCCTTGCATGATATTGACATCGATAGCGTTGGTCTTTCGGACTATGGCCCGCCCGGAAATTACTTTGAGCGTCAGCTTGGCCGTTGGACCAAACAGTACCGGGCCTCGGAAACTCGCGTCATCCCCGAAATGGATGAGTTGATCCAGGAGCTGGAAACGGCCATGCCAAAGGACGACGGCCAGCGCGGGTTGGTGCATGGGGATTATCGCATCGACAACATGATCTTCAGCGCGGACGCCCCCAAGTGCCTAGCCGTGCTTGACTGGGAACTCTCGACGATCGGCCATCCTTACGCTGATCTGGCCGGCGTGATCATGCAATGGCAAATGCCACCGGGGCAGGAGGGGCGGGGTCTCGCCGGCATTGATCGCAAGGCCCTCGGTCTGCCCACGGACGAGGCCTTTGTCGAAGCCTACTGCCACCGCAGGGGGCTGCCGGGGATTGATAACTTCGGCTTCTATCTGTCCTTCAGCTTCTTCCGTATGGCAGGCATTTTGCAGGGGGTTCTGAAACGCGCGCTTGATGGCAACGCTTCAAACCCGGAAAGAGCGCAAAAGCTGGGTGGCTTTGTTCCCATCTTTGCTCAGAGCGGTCTTAAAGCCTTGAAAAGCTGAACTCATGCCGGGCCTTGCCCGATATGGCGACGGCGTGGCATTTATTGGTCTGCTGTGCGTATTCTGTGCAGAAGGACGGCTGATTGCGTGGTTTTACGTATGCCTTAACTCTCGACCCCTATGCATCCACTGCGCATTATGGACTTAACAGGCGGGCCGACACATCCTTGGTCGCCCGGGAGGATATTTCTAATGACACAGTCAGATTGGCTGAACACAAAAGACCTTGGAGAAGGCGTTGTGGAGTTGCAGTTGGGCCGGGGTCCGGTCAACGCGTTGAGCGCAGATTTCCTGATGGCGTTCGCGACAATGATTGGCGAGATGGGGCAGGACACCGCCGTGCGGGCCATTATCCTGAAAAGTCCGTTCAAGGTGTTTTCTGCCGGGGTCGATCTGAAAGAGGCGAAGGCATTCGATCTGGAGCAGCAGCAGGCGATGGTCCGGGGCCTGAATGAAGCGGTTCTCGGTCTCTATAGCTGTCCAAAACCTGTTGTGGCGGCCGTTGGAGGCGCTGCAATCGCGGGTGGGCTGTTCTTTGTTCTCGGTTCTGATGTAAGGGTTGGCTATTCAAAATCGGCCTATGGTCTTGCCGAAGTGCGTGTGGGCGTCGACTTTCCCGTTGGTCCGCTTGAGGTTGCTAAAGCGACGCTCGATACCAATACCCAGCGGCGGATGATGCTGACCGGCCAACCAATCGGCCCAATCGCGGCGCGCAACTATGGCTTTGTCGATATCATCGCCGAGGATATGGAAGATCTTGAGATCTACAGCCTGCGCGAAGCCCGCAAACTGGCAGAACTGCCGCCTGAGACCTTCGCATCCGTCAAAATGCAACTACGCGGCGAGACAATTGCCCGCATCAAGTCAGCGATGGCGTCAGGCGGTAACGAACCCGAACAGGGTTGGTTCCGGGATGAAACAGCCCCAGCAATGGAGCGTATGTTGCGAGGGGATGGCTGAAACAAAGCCAAGATAAACTGGGGGAGCAGGCATGGATCAAGGCCGCTTGGAGCGTGTTAAAACATGGCAGCAACGCTATGTGGATGAAAGAAAATATGCGGGTAGCGCGGTTCTGATCCACCAGGGTGGCGAGGAAACCTTTTATCATGCGGTGGGCAAGCGCAACCTCGAAGAAGGTTTGCCGTTTTCCCGTGATACCATGGTTCGCATCTACTCCATGACCAAACCGGTGACATCGCTCGCCATCATGATGCTGCTCGAACGCGGGATGTTCCATCTTGATGCGCCGGTGTCGGATTTCATACCTGAATTCAGTGAGATGAAGGCGTTAGTGCCGGGCGCGACTGCCATCGATCAGACCGAAGCTAGCAGAAGCCCAACCTTGCATGAGTTGCTGACTCACACCAGCGGGTTGAGTTACCCGTTCAATCCTGGCGTTCTGCCTGCGGCCATGGACGAGCGTGAACTGATGTTCAAACCGCGCCAGGGGAGTCTGGCGGCGATGGTGGCCGAGCTTGCATCTTATCCGCTGGCATTTCAGCCTGGTGCCCGCTGGGAATACTCGGTCAGCATCGATGTCCTTGGGCGCGTTGTCGAAGTGGTCTCGGGCAAGAACCTGGGGGAGTTCTTCCGTTCCGAGATTTTTGAGCCACTCGGGATGCAAGAAACTGGTTTTCGCGTCCCCGAAGGAATCGGCGATCGGTTTGCCTCCCTCTATACGCCGCTTGTCGGCGATGCGATGGCGCTGAATTCGGCCAAGTCCGGTGGCGACACACTTCGGCTGACGGACAGTTACGGTGGATCACCTTTTGAAACCGCCGACATGATGTCTGGCGGCGGCGGTTTGGTCGGTACCATTGATGACTACATGAAGTTTGCCGAGATGTTGCGCCAGCGCGGGGCCTGCGGTGACGGCTTTATCATCAGTCCACAAACAGCTGATTTTATGATGAGAAACCATCTGCCCGGTGATATCGCCTCGATGGGGCCGCAAAGTTTTGCAGAGCAGCCGATGGAAGGTATGGGCTTTGGCCTAGGCGGTGCTGTGGTGCTCGATCCGGGCCGGGCGCGCTGTCCGGGATCCGTTGGCGATTTCAGTTGGGGCGGTATGGCTTCGACATTTTTCTGGGTGGATCCAGTTTTGGATCTCTCTGTTGTTTTCTTTACTCAGCTGTCTCCCTCCAGCTCCTATCCCTCGCGCGCTGAATTGAAGGCCCTGGTTCATGGGGCGGTTTGCCAATGACCGAAGAAATGGCACGTGACATCCTTTGGCGCCCAAGCCATGAGCGCGCAGAGGCAAGCCGCCTGGTCGCATTCCAGACCTGGCTAGCTGCTGAAAAATCTCGGACATTCAAAGACTATAATGCCCTTTGGGAGTGGAGCGTCTCTGACCTTGAGGGGTTCTGGAGCGCGCTGGCAGAATTCTTTGCGTTGGAGTTTGACACTGCGCCGACGTCCGTCTTGGGAAGCCGTTGCATGCCGGGCGCTGAGTGGTTTCCTGGCGCGCAGCTCAACTGGGCACACCATATGCTGCGACAGGCGGAGAAAACACCAGAAAATCAGGTGCTTGTGGTTCATTCTGAAACCTTCGGCAGGGTTGATCTCACCTGGGCTGAATTGGCTGATCGGGTGGCCAGCGTTGCGTCTCATTTGCGCCAGATGGGCGTCGGGCAGGGGGATCGTGTGACAGCAGTGCTGCCCAACACCGAAACCGCCATCATTGCCTGCCTTGCCGCAACCAGCCTAGGCGCGATCTGGTCGCTCTGTGCCCCGGACATGGGGCACGTCGCTATTCTGGACCGTTTCCGGCAGATTGAACCAAAGGTGCTGATTTACCAGGATGGCTATGTCCACGCGGGAAAGACCATGGATCGCCGCGATGCGCTGAGCACCATCGCCATGGGCTTGCCCAGCGTTGAGCATATCATTGTTCTGCCGGTTGTTGGTGAAGTTCCAACCGGAGCACAGGATTGGCGTGACCTTGTCACAAGCGATGCACCGCTTGCGTTTACTCCTGTGCCTTTTGATCACCCGCTTTGGATCGTCTATTCCTCTGGCACCACAGGAAACCCGAAGCCTATCGTTCACGGGCATGGCGGTATCCTTCTTGAAGGTGCGAAACAATCGCTGCATCAGGACTTGAGCGCAGACAGCCGCTTTTGTTGGATGACGTCGTCTGGCTGGGTCATGTGGAATGCGCAATTCGTGGCGTTGGGGCAGGGCGCAACCACCGTGCTTTACGACCGTGCGCCAAACCACCCCGATATGTTGGACCTATGGCGTCGCGCCGCCGATGAGCAGATAACCTATCTCGGTGTGGGTGCTGCCTATATCACCGCTTGTGTGAAGGCGGGGATCAGGCCTGGAGCAGAGCTTGACCTGTCAGCGCTGGTGTCGCTTGGGGCGACAGGTTCACCTTTGACATCAGACGAATACGATTGGGTGTATTCAGAGGTGAAAAAGGATATCTGGCTTGCGCCGATTTCAGGCGGGACAGACCTGTGTGGTGCTTTCGTCTGTGGCAACGTCACCATGCCGGTGCGCGCTGGCGAAATGCAATGCCGTGCGCTTGGGAATGCGGTGCGGGCCTTTGATGAGGCCGGAAAAGAGGTCATCGGGGCTGTCGGGGAGCTGGTCTGCACGGAGCCTTTGCCGTCCATGCCATTGTTTTTTTGGGGGGATGAGGATGGATCGCGGCTGCATTCCAGTTATTTTGACACCTATCCCGGTATCTGGCGGCATGGAGACTGGATCGAAATCACGCCCGAGGGCGGGTCTGTTATCTACGGCCGGTCGGATGCGACCATAAACCGGCGTGGGCTCAGGCTCGGATCTTCTGAGATTTATCAAGCGGTTGAAGGCCTGCCCGAGATCCTTGACAGTCTGGTGGTCGATCTTGAGTTTCTCGGCCGCGATAGCTTTATGCCGCTATTTATTGTGCTGGCCGAGGGACAAGCGTTGGACGATACCCTTGTGGACAAGATCAAATCGGCCATTCGCAGCTCGGTTTCTGCCCGGTTCATGCCGGATGAAATCAATGTGGTGGCTGAGATCCCGCGCACACTTTCGGGAAAGAAGCTGGAAGTTCCGGTCAAAAAGCTGCTACTTGGGGGCGATCCTGCGCATGTGGTGAACCGGGACTCGATGGCCAATCCGGACAGTTTCGAGACTTTTGTCGCCTATGCAAAAGCGCGGGAATCCACTTAAGAAAGGCGAATTAAATGTCTGATGCTGGGAGGGTTTTGCTCAATCTTCTGGATTTGGAGCGGCTGGACCGTAACCTGTATCGCGGCATTGGATCAGGCGGCGAAACCCCGACGCGGATCTACGGCGGTCAGGTCATCGCTCAGGCGCTAACGGCCGCCTACGCGACGGTGCCAGATCGTTTGTGTCACTCGCTGCATGCGTACTTTATCCGGCCCGGCGATCCCGCAAGCCCGGTGATCTATCAGGTCGATCCGGCCCGTGATGGCGGTAGTTTTACCACGCGACGGGTCACCGCAATCCAGAATGGGAAGCAGATCCTGAACTTAGCGGCGTCTTTTCACAAAGAGGAACCGGGGTGGAGCCATCAGCACGCCATGCCGGATGTGCCGCCTCCGGAAGGCCTGCAGAGCCGGGATGAGTTGCACCAATCCCATGCGCACCGCATTGCGGAACACATGCGGGATGAATTCACCCGCGCACGGCCGTTCGAAATCCGCGATGTCGAACCGCGTGACCCGCTTGATCCGGAAATTTCAAGCGATATCAACCATATGTGGATTAGAATGGAGGCGGCTCAAGGGGCAGGGCCACAGCTGCAACATGTGCTGATGGCCTATGCCTCCGACTTTGGGCTTTTAGGCTCGGCGCTCAGACCGCACGGGATCACATGGTTCAAACCTGAAGCGATGACCGCCAGTCTGGATCATGCCATGTGGTTTCATGCGCCGGTTCAGTTCGAGAACTGGCATCTCTACACGATGGATTCTCCCTTCGCGGGCAATGGCCGCGGCTTTAACCGCGGCTCGATATACACCCGAGATGGCCATCTCGTCGCGAGTGTTGCCCAGGAAGGCCTGATGCGACCGATCAATCGCCAACGAACACTCTAACCGGCCTCAAAGCGATCGCGCAGCTTTTGCATGCCCGTGATCCAGCGATCGTAGTTTGCCGTCTTGGCTTGCATGTAGCCCATGACCTTCGGATGTGGAAGTACCAGAAACCTCTGGTTTTCAATGGCTTCCACGCAGGCGTTGGCAACATCCTCGGGCTCCAGCAGGCCATCTACGCTTGCGACGCTATTCTCCATACCACGAGTCATTTCAGACCGAACAGCTTGTGGACACAGCACCGAGACACCAATTCCCTGGTCGCCGTACGTGATTGCCAGCCATTCGGCAAATCCAACAGCAGCGTGTTTTGTGACGCCGTATGGCGCTGCGCCGATCTGGTTCAGCAGCCCGGCGGCCGATGCTGTTGTCAGAATATGACCGCCGCCGCGCTCCAGCATCCGCGGGACGAGATGGCGGGCAGTCCACACATGAGACATTACGTTTATGTCCCAAATTCTTTGCCAGGCGTCATTTTCCACCTCAAGGCCGCCTAGCGTCAGGATGCCGGCATTGGCGCAAAACAGATCAATCGGAGCGATTTGCGTCTCAACGGTTTCGATGAGGGCCTGAATGCTGTCTTCGGATGCAACATCAACGGTTTTTGCGATCCCACCAATCTCTGCGGCTGTGCGCGCGGCGCCATCGGCGTCAATGTCAGCGCAGATCACATGAGAGGCGCCGAGGGCGGCGAACTTATTGGCTAAACCCTTGCCAATACCACTTGCGGCGCCCGTCACGACAATGCAGCTATCCTTGAAATTCATGGTCGTCCTTACACTTGAGCCAATTGTCATCAGGCTAACTGCCGAGGGTCTATCTGCCAATCCCACGTGACGGAACGGAACAATTATATAACATAATACTGATTATGGGAATCGTGTATGTACGCGCAAAGTTAAAGTGTCCCACATCTGCAAAGTAGAAGTGTCACACTCTGCCCCAACGTGAACAGGCAGAGAGTAAGGGTATGGGATGGGTTTTGATGAGCGAGCGAGAGCTGAATCGGATCGAAGTGTTGAGCCAGCTGAGCCAATGCCGGATGACGGCAACGACTGCGGCAAATGTCTTGGGATTGAGCCGTAGGCAGGTTCACAGGCTTCTTAAGAAGTTCCAGTCCGATGGTCCGGCAGCGATCCGGCACAAGGCGCGCGGTCGTGCGTCGAACAATCGGATCGACCCGGCGGTTCGAGAATTTGCGGTGACGCTTGTTCGAGAGAACTACATCGACTTCGGCCCGACCTTTGCGGCTGAGAAGCTCGACGAGGAACACGGGCTGAAGGTCTCGCGCGAGACGCTGCGCAAGTGGATGCAGGAAGCCGGGATTTGGCTCTCTCGCAAGCAACGCCGGACCTTTCACCAACCACGCCTGCGCCGGGAATGCTTTGGCGAGCTGATCCAGATCGACGGCTCGGACCATCACTGGTTTGAGGATCGCGGGCCGTCCTGCACCCTGCTCGTCTTCATCGACGATGCGACCAGTACGTTGATGCATCTGGAGTTTGTCAAATCAGAGAGCACCTTCAGCTATTTCGGTGCGCTGGAGGCCTATCTGCATGAATATGGACGCCCGGTGGCGTTCTATTCCGACAAACACACGGTGTTCCGTGTTGCGAGCCAAGGTGCGGAGTCAGGTCACGGGATGACCCAGTTTGGCCGTGCTTTGAACGAGTTGAACATCGAGATTCTTTGCGCCAACAGCTCTCAGGCCAAGGGCCGCGTCGAACGCGCGAACCGGACGCTACAGGATCGGCTTGTCAAAGAGCTGAGACTGGAGGGGATTTCGGACATGGACGCAGCCAATGCGTTCCTTCCGGCCTTCAGGGAACACTACAACGCAAAGTTCGCCAAGACCCCGCGGCGCCCGGACAATCTGCACCGCCCCCTCAATACCGAGCCGGACCGGCTGGCGGACGTACTGTGCTGGCGTGATGAACGCTATGTCGGCAAGCAACTGGCCTTCTCCTACGACCGGCAGCGCATCATCCTGCAAGAGAACGAGATCACGCGCGGCCTGCCCGGAAAATACGTCGACAGCTATGAGTTTGCCGACGGCCGGCTTGAGTTCCGCTGGAAGGGTGTCGCGCTCCCCTACTCCGTCTTCGACAAGGACCAGCGTGTGACGCACGCGGCGATCACCGAGAACAAGCATCTGAGCGCGGTGCTGGAGCACATCAAGGCTGAGCAGGACAAGGCCCCGCCCAAGAAACGACGCGCGGGCAAGCAACGCTCTCGCTACAAACCAAACGGCCGCCGCAATGATGGCTGGAATTCATTGGCTGATCGAAAGCGCATCGCCGACCGCAAAGCCAGCCAGGGCTGCGATATCTGAGGTCTCCGCCCTGTCAGGCTTTGCTCCCCCTCAGCGCCAAGGTGGGACATTTCTACTTTGCGAAACCGGTGACATTTCTACTTGGTTGCAACAGTGTAGCGCCTGACGGTGGATTCACAAACGAAGTGCACATTCTGTACGAATACAGAGAGTTGCATGGAGTATGAAGAATGGGAAGCCACTACTGCCACCTGAAGCTGGATGAACGCCGTAAGCTTGCAAAATGGCTTGAAGCCAAAATGCCGGTATCAGAGATCGCGGATCGATTGGGTCGTGACCCCTCCACGATCTACCGAGACATCAAGCGTAATCGGTACACGGACGACGAAGTGCCAATACTAAACGGGTATCACGCGCTTGTCGCTCAGGACAAATATGAGCAGCGCCGCGCGATCCATCGCAAGATGATCGTTCACCCAGAACTGAAGGAAGCCATTGAAGATCGACTGAAGGCTGGCTGGTCGCCAGAGCAGATTGCAGGCCGGATGCGTCTCGAACGCCACCCAATCCGCGTGAGCCACGAGACGATCTATCGGTTCGCCTATTCCAAGGATGGACGTGACGAGCAGTTCTACCGTCATCTCCCTGAGCATCGGAAACGGCGTAGGCCGCGTGGCTACCGTCGGCAAAACCGAACGCACATCTTCGACACACAAAGCCTGTCCCATAGGCCTGAGCGCATCTCTGAACGCGCTGAGTTCGGCCACTGGGAGTGCGATCTGATGATGTTTCGCAAAGAGCATGGGAAGGTCAACGTGACGTCGCTGGTCGAGCGCGTCAGCCGGTATGCCGTCGTCATGCGCAACGAAGATCGTCAGTCCAAGCCGATCATGGAAGCGCTGATCCAAGGGCTCGCTCCCCTGCCCGTCGACGCGCGCCAGTCGATCACCTTTGATCGAGGGACAGAGTTCTCGGCCTGGAAGCATCTCAAGGCAGGGATTGGCGCAGATGCGTGGTTCTGTGATCCGCAAGCGCCGTACCAGAAAGGCACCGTGGAAAACACGAACAACAGGCTGCGGAAGTATCTGCCCCGCTCAACAGAACCGACGGCGCTGACAAATCGATATTTAAGGTCGATTTGCCACCGCCTCAATTCAACGCCGCGCAAGTGCCTCGGCTACAAGACGCCAGCAGAAGTATTCGAAAGCAAGCTGATGGAAATCCAGAACCGTCTGGAATAAAAAGACATATCAGAAATTGCGTTTCAGCGTGAACTCACAGACGGTAGCCGTTGAGCGCACTTAGCTTGGCTGGATCAGAGCTTCAAAAGCTTCGTTCTGAGAAAGGAAAACCTGGCCCGTAAGCGCATCAAGGAGATGACTGCGTTTCAAACGGTCCATGACCGGACCTTTGACTTCTGAAAGGTGCAACTTGACCCCCATGTCAGACAGCCGCTGGTTTATCTCTTCCAGCGATTCCAATGCGCTGAGATCGATCTCGTTGACTGCTGAGCACATGAGAACCACGTGTTCAATGTCATCCCGGCCGTCGTGAACGCGGGCCAGTATCATATCCTCCATCCGGCGCGCATTGGCGAAATACAGGCTTTCATCAATACGGAGCGTGACGACCCTAGGATCCGTCAGAACCTGATGTCGGTGAATGTTGCGGAAATGTTGGGTTCCGGGCACCTGCCCCACTTCGGCGACATGGGGGCGCGACGTCTTCCAGACGAACAGAAGCAGGGATACCATTACACCTGCTGCGACGCCCGTTTCCACGCCGACCAGCAAGGTCAGCATGATCGTGCTGAGAACCGCTGCAAAATCGGCTTTTGAGTAGGTCCAGGCGGTTTTCAGGATTTTCAGATCCACCAGCGACAACACGGCAATGATAATCGTGGCAGCCAATGTCGCCTTTGGAAGGAAGTACAGTAACGGAGTGAGATAAAGCGCTGCAAACGTCAGGCCAATCGCCGTGAAGGCTCCGGCGGCCGGTGTTCGCGCCCCGGCATCAAAGTTGACCACAGAGCGTGCGAAGCCACCCGTGACAGAATACCCCCCCGACATGGCAGAGGCAATGTTTGCTGCGCCAAGGGCTTTCAATTCCTGGTTGGGATCGATCTTTTGCCGCCGTTTGGCCGCCAGTGTTTGCGCAACCGAAACGCTTTCGACGTAGCCTATTATGGTGATCAGTGCGGCCGGTCCGACGAGTGCGGGAATAAGCGCCCAATCGATTGTCGGTAGACCCAGCGGCGGCAAGCCTGTGGGCACCTCGCCGACTACGGCGACCCCCAGCCCTGGAAGGTTGGCACCCCAGGATAGCAGGATCGTTCCGATGACTGCAAAGACTGGACCAACCCGAGCAGCGGTTCCTGCTGCCCCTTTGGAAAGGCCCAGACGTCTGTGCAGGACGTCTGCCATATGTCGACGCACCCAGACGAGGAAGCCAAGTGCTGCCAGGCCGGTCGCCAATGTCCAGGGGTTGAGGTGCGTTATCCCCTGCCCCAACGAAGACAGGATTTCGGGAAGACTGTGCCCCTGAGCAGGAATTCCGAGGATGTGCTTGAGCTGACTGACGGCAATCAGGATCCCTGACGCCGTGATGAAGCCTGCGATCACCGGGTGTGACAGGAGATTTGCAACCACGCCAAGGCGCAGGGCTCCCATGGCCACCAGCATCACGCCCGACAATAGGGCAAGCACCCCTGCTGCCGCGATGAACTCGGACACACTGTCTATTCCAAGCGGCGCGAGCGCCGAGGCGCTCATGAGGGATATGACCGCCACCGGTCCGACGGCTAGCGCTCGCGAGGTGCCGAAGATTGCATAGGCAACAAGAGGCAGGATGGAGGCGTAAAGACCAACCTCGGCAGGAAGACCTGCCAAAAGAGCGTATGCCAATGATTGAGGGATCAGCATGATCGTAACGATGACTGCAGCAGTCATGTCTCCGCTGAGGTCCAGGCGATCATACCGTTTGCCCCAGTCCAGGATGGGCAACAAACGCGGAAGGTCGATACGAAGAGATGGCTTTGGCATAAGGCGGCTTTCATTGGAAGGATTGGATCGGCTCGAGATTAACCGTCCCACCCAAACATATTCACAAAACGATATATAAGTGTTATTCGCATGTTGAAAGCCCTGTCGTTAAAATTATCTGCAGAACGTGCTCGACCCCGCAGTTTCGACGCTGTTAACAAGTGGTAAATGTCCGCCGCGCTCGTGCAAAAGGTTTCGGTAATCTGTGACGGTTGTTTTGCGTATTCTCGGCGCAAAGACGCAAGCCTACTATTGCAATTCTGCAGGGTGTGAGCATTCTCAGACTCGGGGAGCTGAAGGTTTTTATCGCGCTTTGCAGTTCCGCCCCTTCAGCATGCCCATTTCGTATGTTTCGTAGCACTTTGCGTAGCTGCCAGTCCTGCGGCTTTTTCGCTGAGAATATTTGCGATTTAGCTGCCGTCACGCGGGGTGGATTAACCAACGTTAATCGGCGAGGTTTCGCGGGTATATTTGTTGTGGCGTCGCCGCAGCGTTGGAGCACTGCGCTGTTAACGATTGATGTAATCGTTTCGGATCCTATGTAAGGGATTTTGCCGGGAATTTGGCTGCAGGCAACTTTGCAGGACTGCTTGATCCTTCCCTCCTGCAAAAATGCAATCTTTGTCTTGCGGTTTTGCTGTGGTGTGCTGCGCAGTGCTGGAGCAGTAGCCAGATTGGATCACCATCCAAAGGGATCGTCAAAGGCCTCAGCCCCCGTGTTCGGGGCTGAGGCAACGGTCAAAAGACGTTAAAAGAACGCCTGCAATCCAGTCTGTGCCCGACCGAGGATCAGCGCGTGTACATCATGCGTACCCTCGTAGGTGTTAACGGTTTCAAGGTTCACCATGTGGCGAATGACCTGGAATTCCAGGCTGATACCGTTGCCGCCATGCATGTCACGAGCCATACGGGCGATGTCTAGTGCCTTACCGCAGTTGTTGCGCTTGACGATCGAGATCATTTCAGGCGCAGCATTTGCAGCGTCCATAAGGCGACCCACCTGCAAGGAGGCCTGCAAACCAAGCGCGATTTCGGTCTGCATGTTTGCCAGTTTCAGCTGGAACAGCTGGGTGTTGGCCAATGGCCGCCCGAACTGCGTGCGATCTAGGCCGTATTGGCGAGCCGCGTGCCAGCAGGCTTCTGCTGCGCCCATGGCGCCCCAGCTGATGCCGTAACGCGCGCGGTTCAGGCAGCCGAACGGGCCTTTCAAACCCTGCACATGCGGTAGCAGCGCGTCTTCGCCGACCTCGACGCCATCCATGACGATTTCGCCTGTGATCGAGGCACGGAGCGAGGCCTTGTTCTGGATCTTTGGTGCAGAAAGGCCTTTCATGCCTTTTTCAAGCACGAAACCGCGAATCTTGCCGCCGTGGTCTTCGGATTTGGCCCAGACCACAAAGACATCCGCGATCGGCGCGTTGGAGATCCACATTTTGGAGCCGGTCAGCTTGTAGCCAGTCGCGGTTTTCTCGGCGCGCGTTTTCATGCCCGCCGGGTCGGAGCCCGCATCGGGTTCGGTCAGGCCAAAACATCCAATCCATTCACCAGATGCCAATTTCGGCAAGTATTTCTTGCGCTGCTCTTCGCTGCCGTAGGCGTAGATCGGATACATCACCAGCGAGCTTTGCACTGACATCATCGAGCGATATCCGCTGTCCACGCGTTCAACCTCGCGGGCCACCAGACCGTAGGAGACGTAGCCTGCGCCAAGCCCGCCATACTCTTCGGGGATCGTCGTACCAAGCAGACCCATTTCTCCCATTTCGCGGAAGATCTCTGGATCAGTTTGTTCCTTTTCATAGGCCTCGGTTACCCGCGGCTGCAGTTTTTCCTGGGCATAGGCACGCGCCGAGGCTGCAATCATGCGCTCGTCTTCGCTCAACTGGTCTTCCAGCCGCAGTGGGTCTTCCCAGTTGAAGCTGCCAAGATCTGGCTTGTCCTTGGCCCGCAGTTTAGGTGCTTCAGTCATCGTTTTGCCCCATAATTGTTTGAAATGGTGGATTTGGGCACACCCTAACGGGCGGTTAATGAAAAAAACAGCGAGACTTTAGCAAGAAAGTATGAGTATAGCTCATACATGAGCGCTCCCCGTCGATTTCTTCCCTCGATTTCATCCCTGCGCGCGCTAGAAGCGCTCGACCGGCTGGGCAGTGCCTCCGCTGCTGCCGCAGAGCTGTCGCTGACCCAGGGCGCGGTCAGTCGCCAGCTGCAGGCGCTGGAGCGGCAGCTTGGGCTCGACCTCGTGGATCGGGCGCAGAAGAAACTATCGCTCACGCCGCAAGCGCAGGATTATGCAGCAGAAATTCGCACATCGCTCAATCAGATCGCGCAGGCCACCCTGCGTCTGCAAACGGCACCTCTATCGGGTACGCTGAACCTTGCCATCCTGCCGGCCTTCGGGATGCGGTGGCTGATGCCGCGGCTGCCTGAGTTTGCGCGGCTCCACCCGGATGTCACCATCAACATGACGACCCGGCTTGAACCCTTCAGCTTTGCTTCGGAAGCCTTTGATGCTGCGATTCATTTTGGACAGGCAGAGTGGCCGGGAACCCAAGCTATGCTGTTGAAAAGCGAACAACTCGTGCCGGTCTGCGCGCCGGATCTTGTCGGCGCGCGCGAGCTGAAAGGACCAAAGGACATCCTGTCACTGCCGCTGTTGCATATTCAGACAAGGCCCGAGGCATGGTCCGACTGGTTCAAGGCGCATGGCGTAACGCCGCCGCCAACTGTGGGGGGCACGATGTATGATCAATTTTCAACAATAACCCAAGCTGCCCTACATGGGCTGGGCGTCGCATTGATGCCTGATTATCTGGTCGAGCAGGATGTGGCGACGGGACGGTTGATGGCGTTACACCCTGCCCCGACCGAAACCCGTGGTGCCTATTATCTTGTATGGCCCACCAGCAAAGCGCAGATGTCTGCGCTTGTGAAGTTCCGCGATTGGCTGGCAACCAAGGCGCAGCCCGAAGACCCCCTGCCGCGCTGAAAAAAGAGGGGTGCACCCTGTGCACCCCCTGTACATCCTCCGTACACCGGCCATGCGCCGCAGATAGCCTAGCCCAATGCGTAGCCTGCGCCGCGCACTGTCCGCACGGGATCGTCGCCACCGTGTTGGGTCAGCGCCTTGCGCAGCCGTCCGACATGAACATCCACGGTGCGGGTATCGACGTAGATGTCGCGGCCCCAGACCCGGTCCAGCAGTTGCTCCCGGCTCCAGACCCGGCCCGGTTTCTCCATGAACGTGGAGAGCAGGCGGAATTCGGTTGGCCCCAGCTTCAGCGGCTGATCGGAACGGCTAACTTTATGGGTTTCGGCATCCAGCACGATATCGTCGAACTCGAGCCGCATCCCCACGGTCGAGGGCCGCACGCGGCGCAGCTGGGTGCGCACGCGGGCCATCAGCTCGATCACCGAATAGGGTTTCACCACGTAATCGTCAGCGCCGGTTTCAAGGCCGCGTACCTTGTCCACCTCTTCGGAGCGCGCCGACAGCATGATGATCGGAATGCCACGGGTTTCCGGGCGCGATTTCAGACGGCGGCAGACCTCGATCCCGCTGAGGTTCGGCATCATCCAGTCCAGCACGATGATGTCAGGCGTGTCTTCCTCGACCAGAAGCAGAGCTTCCTCGCCATTTTCGGCGCGGATCACGCGAAAACCGTCAGCTTCAAGGTTGTAGGCGAGCACTTCGCGCTGCGCCAGTTCGTCTTCGACGACCAGAACGGTGGGCTGATCGGCTGCCATGATCAGACCTCCTGCGGGGTAGTGGAGGTGGTGTCAGCCTTGGGCCGGTCCTCTTCAGGGCGGCTGCCGGTGACCAGGTAGATCAACTCTTCACAGATCGAGGTCACGTGGTCGCCCATGCGTTCGATGTTCTTGGCGATGAAATGCAGGTGCATGCAGGGGGTGATGTTGCGTGGATCTTCCATCATGTGGGTCAGGAATTCACGGAACAGCGCATTGTACATCTGGTCAACGTCGCTATCGCGGGTAATGACGTCCCCGGCCAGTTCAACATCACGCTGGATATATGCATCGAGTGCATCTTTCAGCATCAATTCTACCTCGCGGGCCATACGGCGCAGAGCGGCGGCGCTTTCGGTGGTATCATGGCCCTGGATCAGAACACCGGTGCGTTTGGCGATGTTCTTGGCATAGTCTCCGATGCGCTCAAGATTGCCTGCGATTTTCATCACAGACAGGACCACGCGCAAGTCCACAGCCGCAGGGGCGCGGATCGCAATTACCCGTGCGGCTTCTTCGTTGATGAGTTCCTCAAGACCGTCGATGGCCTTGTCATCGGCGCGTACCTTTTGCGCCAGTTCTTCATCGCGCGTTTCAAGGGCGCGTGCGGCTTCCATGATCGCAGCCTCGACGAGGCCGCCCATCTTCATGATCCGGGCCTGAATCGTTTCAAGATCCCGGTCGAATGCGGATGCAATATGTTGCTCTTCCATGTCTGTGTCCTTGGGGTAAGGGGGATCAGCCGATCCGGCCGGTAATATAGCTTTCGGTCCGGGGGTCTTCTGGGTTGGTGAAGATCTGGCCGGTGTTGCCAAACTCAACCAGGTTGCCAAGATGGAAGAAGGCAGTCTTCTGGCTGACACGGGCGGCCTGTTGCATCGAGTGGGTGACGATCACCACCGAATAGCTGGCGCGCAGCTCATCGATCAGCTCTTCGACCTGAGCTGTGGCAATGGGGTCCAGCGCCGAACAAGGTTCGTCCATCAACAGGACTTCAGGTTCGGTGGCAACGGCGCGGGCAATACAAAGCCGCTGTTGCTGGCCGCCAGAGAGACCGGTCCCAGGGGCATGGAGGCGATCTTTGACCTCATCCCAGATGGCGCCGCGGCGCAAGGATTTCTCGACAATCTCATCCAGCTCGGCCTTGTTGCGGGCAAGGCCGTGGATACGCGGCCCATAGGCGACGTTGTCGTAGATCGATTTGGGGAAGGGATTCGGCTTTTGGAACACCATACCCACCTTTGCGCGCAGCTGCACGGGGTCGACGCGCTTGTCGTAGATGTCTTCACCATCCAAGAGGATGGTGCCGGTAACGCGGCAAATATCAATCGTGTCATTCATGCGGTTCAGGCAGCGCAGAAAGGTCGACTTACCGCAGCCCGACGGGCCGATGAAGGCAGTGACGGTCTTGTCCTCGATCTCGACGTTGACGTCCTTGATCGCATGGGAATCGCCGTAATAGACATTGACGTCTTTTGCCGAGATTTTGGTCGTATTGGTCACAGTCTTATCCAATGTGCTCATGTCGTTCATGTCGATGCCCCTTACCAGCGGCGTTCAAACCGGCGACGCAGGATCACGGCCACCGTATTCATGGTTACAAGGAAAACCAAAAGGATAATGATTCCGCCCCATGCACGCTCGTAAAAGGCGGGATCGGCCCGTTTGGCCCATTCGTAGATCTGGGCGGGCATGGCCGAGTTGGGCGACAGCAGCCCATCTGCCAGGGTTTCCGGTGCGTTTGAGGCGATAAAGCCCACCATCCCGATCAAAAGCAGCGGGGCCGTTTCTCCAAGTGCCTGAGCCAAGCCGATGATGGTGCCGGTCAGGATGCCGGGCGCGGCCAGCGGCAGAACGTGGTGGAATACCGCCTGCATCTTCGACGCCCCGACCCCCAGGGCCGCATCGCGGATCGAGGGCGGCACTGCCTTCAGCGCGGCGCGGGTCGAGATGATGATGGTCGGCAGTGTCATCAGCGTCAGCACCAGACCGCCAACCAACGGCGCTGACATGGGCAGGTGCATGTAGTTGATAAACACCGCAAGGCCCAGAATACCAAATACAATGGACGGCACTGCAGCGAGGTTGGAGATGTTCACCTCGATAATGTCGGTGAGCCAGTTCTTCGGGGCAAATTCCTCAAGGTAAATCGAGGCGGCAACACCGATGGGCAGGGCCAGGGCCAGCACCACCAGCATCATGAACAAGGAGCCCATCATAGACACCCCGATCCCGGCTGCCTCGGGGCGTTGGTCCGAGGCGTCGGAGCCAATGATGAAATCGATATTGAAGGTTTTTTCGATCACACCGGCTGCGACAAGCGCATCCACCAGATCCAGCTGAGCAGGAGAAATGTTCTTGTCGTTTTCGATGGTCTCGCGGCTCACGCGCCCTTTCAGGTATCCGTCAACACGGCTTTGAGCGAGGAAGCGGAATTCGACCGTTTCACCGATCTGATCCGGGTTTTCCAGCACATAGGCGCGCAGTTGAGCAACGGCGTTTTTCGAGAGCAGGCCAGCCATGTCTTTGGATTTGAGGCCGGTCTCAATCCCGAGGTCTTCAACCATGGTCTGCATGGCGCCCTTGACCAGCGGTGCATACCCGAAGGTCGTGACCTTCTTGATGTCCTCAAGGTTGCGATTGCCTTTCTTGTCGAGCTTGCTTTCCAAAAGCTCAACCTGCAGCGTGATAAAGGTCTGCTGGAACGCTCCGGTGCCGCGGCTCACGATGGTTGTGACAAGCACCAGCAGCATCATAAGGCCGACCATGATGGCGGCGATACCGTAGGCGCGAAAGCGCATTTCGGCAGCGTTGCGTTTGCGGGTGCGGGCGTTCTGCGTCAGAAGGGAGCCGCCTTTGGGCGTCTGTTCTGTGCGGCCCATGTTGCTGGGAGTTTGGCTGATATCGGTCATTAGTCGTACTGCTCCCGGTATTTGCGCACGATGTAGAGGGCGAGAACATTGAGCCCCAGCGTCAGAACGAAAAGGGTGAGGCCAAGGGCAAAGGCCACCAGCGTTTCGGGCGAGGCGAAGTCGGTATCGCCGGTCAACTGGCTGACAATGCGTGTGGTGATCGTTGTCATGCTTTCCAACGGGTTGAGCGAAAACTTGGCGATCGCCCCTGCCCCCATAACCACGATCATGGTCTCGCCAATGGCGCGTGATGCAGCCAGCAGGATGGCGCCGACGATGCCTGGCAGCGCGGCGGGAAGAACCACCTGACGAATTGTTTCCGACTTGGTGGCGCCAAGGCCCAAAGAACCGTCGCGCATGGCTTGTGGCACCGCGTTTATGATGTCGTCCGACAGCGAAGACACAAAGGGGATCAGCATGATGCCCATGACAACACCTGCGGTCAGAACCGAGGTCGCACCGCTCATCCAGTCAACGCCGAGGATACCGTTTTCGCCCTGGCCAAAGATCCGCACCAAAAGCGGTCCGACCGTAAGGAGCGCGAACAGGCCGTAGACGATGGTCGGAATGCCGGCAAGGATTTCCAGCAGCGGCTTTGCAAAGGCGCGCACCGCGGGACCGGCGTATTCTGAAAGGTAGATCGCTGCAAAAAGCCCGATCGGAACCGCGACAATCAGGGCGATGATCGAGATGTAAAGCGTGCCCCACAAGAGCGGCAGGATCGAAAGGTCACTGTCACCGCGGAAGTTCGGAGCCCAAGTGCCGCCAAAGAAGAAGTCGGTCCAGGAATGCAGGCCGAAAAAGTTGCGGGTCTCGAACAGCATCGACAAGACAATGCCGACCGTTGTGAGGATCGCAAGAGATGCAGCGGTGATCAGCAGCGCCATAATGGCCCGCTCAACAACGTTGCGCGCGCGAAAGTCCTTTTGGGACTTCCGGTAGGACAGCCCAAGCCCGCCAATGGCGACCAGCAAAACAGACACAACCATTGCCCATTGCCCGCGGTGCGACAAGGTCCGATAGCTGCGCGCGGCGTCCAGGACCTCGGGCCGGACCTCAGCACCCAGCGCAACGCCCACGTCGCCGAGAAGTGTGCGCAGGTCGGTTTCCTTGATGTCCATGGACCGGATGTCACGGTTGCTGAGTACGCCTTGATCAACCGCAATGTCCAAACCTTCCGAAACACGGCGGACATCGCTCATCACCAGACTGCGGGATGTGCTTTCCGGCACCGCCTCGGGCGGGATCATGGCCGAGACCCGACTTTCAATCAGCATGGGCTGGGCCAGCAGCCAGACCACGAGAAGGCCCAAAGCCGGAATCAGCACGCTCAGGCCTACATGGTATCCATAGTAGCCAGGCAGGGAGTGCAACGCCTTGGCGTCTCCGCCTGCGGAGGCCAGTGCGCGCTTGCGACCCAGGACATATCCGGCAGCCGCAAGGACGCCCAAAAGAATGACAAGCCAGAAAGTTGGCATCGATTGCTCCGTTTATGGCGGATCTTGAAGGTTCGGTCAGGGAGACTGAAAAGGCCGGAGGATCACTCCCCCGGCCAAATCACATTCGGCGTGGGGGCTTAGGAGTTGCCGCCCATCACGTCTTCGTTTGCAACCGCTTCCTGAGTGTCGGCCAGCTCAGGATCGGACACCAGGCCGTATTCGGCCAGCGGGCCATCGGGGCCTGCAACTTCGTCGGCGATGAAGAATTCAGCGTATTCCTTCAGGCCGGGGATCACACCGATGTGCGCTTTCTTCACGTAGAAGTACAGCGGACGCGACACCGGGTATTCGCCGGTTGCGATGCTTTCGGTGGAGGGAACGATACCGGACATGGTTGCGACCTGCAGCTTGTCGGTGTTGTTCTCGTAGAAGGCCAGACCAAAGACGCCGATACCGTCCTTGTTGCTTTCGATGCGAGCCAGGGTCTCGGTGTAGTCACCGTCGATGTCCACGGAGACACCATCGGTGCGCAGGGAGATACAGGCTTTTTCGGCTGCTTTCTTGTCGCCGCCGTTGGCTTCTTTCAGCACGTCGAAGGCACCTGTGGCTTCACAGCCGGCCAGGATCACTTTGTCTTCAAAGACTTCGCGGGTGCCGTGCTTGGTGCCGGGGATGAAGGCCTGGATGGCCTGTGCCGGGAAGGCGGGGTTCACGTCGGCCCAGGTCTTGTTCGGGTTGGCGACCATCTTACCGTCGACCAGAACTTCGTTGGACAGGGCCAGGAACCAGTCGGTCGGGGTGAACTCGAAACCGTTGCCGTTGATGTCGGAGGCAAAGACAATACCATCATAACCGATGCGCACTTCGATGATGTCGGTTACACCAGCTTCGGCGCAGGCCTTGATCTCTTTTTCCTTGATTTTGCGCGATGCGTTGGCAACGTCGATGGTGTTCTCGCCCACGCCTTCGCAGAAACGCTTGAGGCCGGCCGAGGAGCCGCCGGATTCGACAACCGGTGTCGGGAAGTCGAAGTTCTCGCCAAAGGCTTCGGCAACGATCGAAGCATAGGGCAGCACGGTCGAGGAGCCGGCAACCTGCACCTGATCACGTGCGGCGGCAGCGGTGGCCGAAACGGCAGCGATTGCCAGGGCGGAAGCGGAAAGTTTCACAAAGGACATCTAGGTCTCCATGAGGTTTAGAAGGTTCACGATCACCCCCACGATGATCTTGGGCCTTCTGCTAATGGCGTCTGATGTGGCTTTTGTGACAGGTATGTAACAGCTATATGACAATGCGGGAAATGGCGGCGGTTTTGTAACAAAAACCTTTATCCCCAGACGGCGCGACGTTTGGCTTGAAACCGGATTTCAAGGATGTGGCAGCGAGAGTTTCTCTTTTATTGCGGCAGGATAACCGTAAAGGTGGCCCCTGCGCCCAGATCGCTCTCTACCCGAAGCCGACCGCGGTGCCGATTGATGATATGTTTTACAATTGCCAGCCCCAGACCGGTTCCGCCCAGCTCTCGGGATCGGTGGCTGTCGGCGCGATAGAATCGCTCGGTCAGGCGCGGCAGATGCACGGGATCGATTCCGGGTCCATTGTCCATGACCTGAACCCGTACGGCCGGAGCCCGCAACGCGGGGTCCCGTTCCATCGGGGTCAGCACGACGCTAACCTCCTTGCCACCGTATTTGATCGCGTTCTCGATCAGGTTGGTGAATACCTGTTGGAGCTGATCGGCATCACCGGTGACAAATACCGGCTCCTGCGGCGCTTGCAGGTCCAGCGTGACATGGCCGCTCTCGGCCAGAGGTTGCATGGACTTCAGGGTCGATTGCAGGTGAGCCGTCAGATCCACTTTTTCCTTCGGTCGCATGCGCTCTTCGCTTTCGACCCGGTTCAGGGACAAAAGATCGCCGACCAGACGATTCATCCGGTTGGCCTCCCCTTCCATTATGGTCAAAAACCGGTCCCGCGCCGCTGGATCGTCCCGTGCAGCGCCGCGCAGGGTTTCGATGAAGCCCATGAGCGCCGTCAGCGGCGTGCGCAGCTCATGGCTTACGTTCGCAACGAAGTCCCGTCGCATCTGGCCGGCCTGTTCGCGTTCGGTGATGTCCGTAAAACACAAAAGGACGGCACCGCCATTGACGGCGCCGATCCCTGGCACATAGCGCAGGCTCACTTCAAACGTGGTATCCTGCGCGCCATCATTAGACAGATGCCGCGCAGACCGGGCCGCCTTGTCTCGCAAGGAGGCCTCGATCGCGCTTGTTACATTGGGCTGGCGCAGGATGGTCGCGAAATGCCTTCCCTTCAGCTGCTGGCCCAACAGGGTGGAGCCCGCCGCATTGGCGCCGATGAAGCGTTCGGTCTGGTCCACCAACACCGCAGGCAGCGGGATGGCTTCCAGAAACCCTTCGATCAGCTCTTGCGTCATGGCACTCTCCGATAGCGGTTCAGCCCCTCTACCTTCCCAATGTAACGGTTTTGCTAAGCTCCGCGCGCAGCTTCGACCGACGCAGTGAAGACGGCGAGCAAAGCGTCAGGCTCTTCAAGGCCGACCGAGACCCGGAAGAACCCCTCGCTCAGGCCCAGGCCTGCACGCTCGTCCGCTGTCAGCGCCCGGTGCGAAGAGGACGCTGGATGCGACAGGGTGGTGCCCACATCCCCAAGCGTCGGAGCAAAGCTCAAACCGTCCGCCGCGCGGGTAAAGGCATTGGCCGCCGCGCGCCCGCCCTCCAGTTCGAAGGAGACCATGTTGCACCCCTGCCCCCTGAGCAGATCCATGGCGCGGGCGTGGTCGGGATGGTCCTCGCGGGTCGGGTAGATCACGCGTTTGACCCCTGGCAGCCCCGCCAGGTGATCGGCCAGCGCCGCCGCCGTGGCCTGGCTGCGTTCGAACCGCAGCTCAAACGACAGCATGCCGCGTTCCGCCAGCCAGCAATCAAACGGGCTGGGGGTCATGCCGGTGGTGACCGAAAAGACCCGCATCCGGTCATTGAGCGCCGGATCGCGCGCCACCACATAGCCCAGCATCACGTCTGAATGGCCCGCCAGCAACTTGGTGATGGAGTGGATGACAATATCTGCGCCATGGTCGAAGGGCTTGAACCCGCGCGGCGTGGTGAAGGTATTGTCCACCACCAGCAAGATACCCTTTTCCTTGCAAAGGGCGGCCAGTCCGTCGATGTCGGCCACGGCCAGCGTTGGGTTCGACACGGCCTCGACCAGAATCATCTTGGTCTCAGGCCGGATCGCGGCGCGCACGGCCTCCACATCGGACGGGTCGGCCAGCGAGGTTTCAATGCCAAGGCGCGGCAGGTCTTCCTTCATCAGTCGCAAAGAGCGGCCATAAAGCTGGTTGCCGCCGATCACGTGATCGCCTGCCTTGGTCAGCCCCATCAGAACGGCAGAGACCGCCGCCATGCCGGATCCGGTGACAACGCCGCCAGCCATGCCTTCCATTGCATCGAGCCGCTTGGCCACCACATCCGCATTCGGATGCCCTTCGCGGGAATAGGTGTAACCGTGAACGCGGCCCTCGTATTGGTCATCCAGCGCATCGGGCGTCTCGCTGGCGTAAACCACCGAGGGGCTAAGCGGCGTCACCACCGGGCGGCTTGCACTGTGAGGAAGCGGATCAGGCCGCATCAGCGAGCCTTTGGAATTTCTCATTTAGTCTACCTTCTTCATTTCATCGCGAAAGCGGCGCATGTTCTCCTGGTAATGCAGGGCGCTCCACTTCAGCTTTTCGATCGTGGCGGCATCAACCTCACGAACGACCTTGCCCGGCGCCCCCATCACGAGCGAGTTGTCCGGGATTTCCTTGTTTTCGGTGATCAGGGCACCGGCGCCGATCAGGCAGTTCTTGCCGATTTTCGCCCCGTTCAGAACGGTGGCCCCCATCCCGATCAGGGAGTTTTCGCCAATCGTGCAGCCATGCAGCATCACCTTGTGACCGATGGTGCAATTCTTGCCGATGCTCAACGGGAACCCAGCGTCAATATGCATGACGACGTTCTCTTGCACGTTCGACCCTTCGCCGATGCGGATTTCTTCGTGATCGGCGCGGATGGTACAGCCGAACCAGACCGAGGATCCCGCCTCCATGACCACCTTGCCGATGAGGTTCGCATCGGGCGCAACCCATGTGTCTTCGTGAATGTCGGGGCGGTCGGAACCAAGAGCATAAAGGGTCATTTCATTTCCTCGAATTCTGCTTGCAGGCTGCGGACGTGTTCCATCAAATGCGGTTGCTGGATACGGCGCAGACGGGTCGCGGTGATAATGGTGCGCAGCGCCTGTTCGGTCCCGTCCAGATCGTCGTTGATCAGCACGTGATCATAGCTGCCCCAGTGGCTGATTTCGTCCCAGCTCTTCTCCATCCGGCGTTTGATCGTGGCTTCATCGTCCTGAGCGCGGCTTTCGAGGCGGCGTCGCAATTCGGTGATCGAGGGTGGTAGAAGGAAAATCGACAGAGTGTGCTGACCAAGGTCGGAGTTGCGGATCTGCTGGGCACCCTGCCAGTCGATGTCGAACAGAACATCCTGGCCATGGTTGATGGCGTCACGCACCGGACCTTTGGGAGAGCCGTAAAAATTGCCGAAAACATGCGCATGTTCCAGCATCTCGCCTTCTGCGACGGCAGATTTGAAGGCATCCACCGTGCTGAAGTGGTAGTCCTGCCCGTCCACCTCGCCGGGGCGTGGGGCGCGGGTGGTTGCGGAGACGGAAAAGCGGATGCTGTCGTCCCAGGCGCGCAACCGTTTTGCCAGGGTGGATTTGCCCGCGCCGGACGGCGAAGACAGAATTATCAAGAGGCCACGGCGATCCGCCATTTGCTGCTCTCCCTTGTTGGAATGTTTTGATGTCTTTCTAGGGCGAACCGCAACCCGGGTGCAATGAACGAGAGGCCGTTCACGTCATTCAACGTTCTGAACCTGCTCGCGCATCTGGTCTATCACGGTCTTCAGCTCAAGCCCAACTTTGGTCAGTTCGCTGCTTTGGGACTTGGAGCAGAGCGTATTGGCCTCCCGATTGAATTCCTGCATTAGGAAGTCCAGCTTGCGGCCGATGGGGCCGCCAAGTTGCAGGAGTTCCCGGGCCGCATCGACATGGGCTGCAAGCCTGTCGATCTCTTCTGTGACATCGGATTTCACCGCGATCAGGGCCAGTTCCTGAGCCAGCCGATCCGGATCTACGCCGTCAGAGTTCTGCAGAACCCGTTCAAGATTGGCGCGCAGTGTTTCCGCCATACGCGGTTTGCGCTCCTCTGCAAGGGCGGCTGCTGCCGTCCCGAGTTGCTCAATTTCCCCAATCTGACGGCTCATAACCTTAAACAACTGCGCACCTTCGGTTCTGCGCATCTGCGCCAGGCTGGCCAAAAGTGTTAAGAATTCGTCTTTCAGCGTGGCCACCAAAGGGGCCGGATCATCTTGTGGCGTGGCATGTTCCAGCACGCCACGCAGGGCCAAAAGGTCAGCGGCCGATGCGGGTTTGAGATCCACGCCCATGTCCTGTGCGGCGGCCTCGGTCTGTCTTAGCGAATCAAGAACGGAGGACAGCACGACTGAGTTGACGCTAAGAGGGGCGGCCCCCTCTTCTGCCCGGCTCATCCTGAGTGTTACAGATACATTGCCGCGGGAAAGTTCCTTGGAAAGTGCCGTGCGAACAAAGGCTTCCAGACCTTCGAGCCAATCGGGGATGCGCAGGCGCACATCAAGCCCCTTGGAATTCACCGAGCGGATTTCCCAGCTCCAGCTGTGTGCGCCCTGCCCGCCTTGGCCGGATGCGAAACCTGTCATGCTGTTTACGCTCATACGCTTTGCCTCTGTTACTGCTGTCATGGCAAGATGCCCACCAGGGGCGTAGTACGGGCAAAGGATAGCAGGCAACCCCATTCGTATAGGTCAGCTATTCTATCCCGTTAACCATTGCTTGAACAAATAGTCACAATTTGAATTACATTGTGCCATATTAACGGAGAAGTAAGGATTTTGTTGGACATTGTTAAGCAGTCTTAAGAATGCTTGAACGTCCACCGCAACCAACCGACATCGCGTCGGTACAAGCAAGGGACAAGGACATGTTTTTCGGCGGTCGCAAGAGCTCTGGACACGGCAAGGGTCACGATAAGGTGGTTCCGATGAACAATTTCCGCAGCCGCACTTCGGTGACGGCGTTGCGTCAGGCAGAAGCCTACTGGACAGCCCTGCGTCGCGGGGACGATATCCCGAGCCGGTCGCAAATCGACCCGCGGGGTCTGGAAAACATCCTGTCCCAAACCTTCATTCTTGAGCGCGTGGCGCCGGGGATTGCCCGTTTCCGCCTGGCCGGTCAAAAAGTGAACGACATGGCCGGTATGGAAGTGCGTGGAATGCCGATCACAGCGTTCTTTACACCAGATGCCCGCAAGCAATTGAGCGCATCTCTGGAGCACATGTTCGACGCACCGGCGATCATCGAACTGGAGTTGAATATTGAAGCCACGCGCCTGCACGGTGAACGAGAAGCCCGCATGCTGCTTTTGCCGCTGCGCAGCGATCTTGGTGACGTGAGCCGGGCACTGGGTGTCTTCGTATCCGAAGGCAACCCGACGGGCGTGTCGCAAAGGTTCTCGATCTCGTCGATCGAGATGCGGACGGTATCTCAGTCCAGCGAGGAAGGCACTTTCAAGGCCAAGCCGCGCGAAGAAAAGGAAGACATCAATACTCCCAACCCGGGTTTTGCGAGCACCGAAGCACGGTTTGCGCCGGAAAAGTCGATCCTCGACGAGGCGCGCTCCATTGCTGATCGCTCAACACTTGGATTGGGAGCGCAGTCCGAAAAGGTTGCACAGCCAACCGCGAAGGGCACAGCCAAGAAGCGCGGCTCCCACCTGCGCTTGGTTGTGAGCCGGGACTGATTGAACACCCCGGAGCGATCCGGTAGAGATTCTGGTCGTAGGTCATAGCACCAGAAATGCGCCCCGCGGAAGAACTCCCGGGGCGTTTCCTTTTCATAGCGTGGGCGTGGCTTGACCTTGGGTTTGCATGGCACAAAAGCGCCCTCGTCGCCCCCGAAAAAAAACCGCTCCTTGGGGAGCGGTTCTGTCAGTTCAGATTTTTAGCCCATCAGGCGTTAGCTGGCTTCGGCCCGAGTTGCATTCGCAGACCGTTCTTCGCGCAGGCTCGACAGTTCTTTCGCCACCAGGAAGGCCAGTTCCAGAGACTGGCTGGCGTTGAGGCGCGGATCACAGGCGGTATGGTAACGGTCACTCAGGTTCTCGTCCGTCACTGCGCGGACACCACCGGTGCATTCGGTGACGTCCTGGCCTGTCATCTCGAAATGCACACCGCCCGGGATGGTGCCTTCATCGGTGTGCACGGCGAAAAAGTCGCGGACCTCGCGCAGAACGCTGTCGAATGGGCGCGTTTTATAGCCCGAGGTTGATTTGATGGTGTTGCCATGCATCGGGTCACAGACCCAAGTGACATTGGCGCCCTCTTCCTTAACGGCCTTGACCAGCCGCGGCAGATGTTCCTGCGCCTTGCCCGCCCCGAAGCGTGCGATGAGCGTCAGACGACCCTCTTCGTTTTCCGGGTTCAGCTTTGACATCAACACCTTCAGATCATCGGCCGTTGTCGTTGGTCCGCACTTGAGGCCAATTGGGTTCAGTACGCCCCGGCAGAACTCCACGTGGGCCCCATCCGGCTGGCGGGTGCGGTCGCCAATCCAGATCATGTGACCGGAGCCAGCCAGCCATTTGCCAGAGGTCGAATCAAGGCGAGTCAACGCTTCTTCATATTCCAGAAGCAGACCTTCGTGGCTGGTGTAGAATTCGACAGACTGCAGAGTGTGGGCCGTATCGTTGTTGACGCCGGCCGCCTTCATGAAATCGAGCGTATCGGTGATGCGGTTGGCCATCTCGCGGTAAGCTTCGGCCTTCTCGCTTTCGGTAAAGCCCAGTGTCCAGGAGTGAACCTGGTTCACATCTGCGTAACCCCCGGTCGAAAAGGCGCGCAAGAGGTTCAGCGTCGCTGCCGCCTGGGTGTAGGCCTGCAACATCCGAGCGGGGTCAGGAATGCGACCTGCTTCGGTGAAGGCCAGATCGTTGATGATATCGCCACGGTAGCTGGGTAGTTCCACACCATTGACGGTTTCCGTGGGTGCACTGCGTGGTTTTGCGAATTGCCCCGCCATCCGGCCAACTTTGACCACCGGAACCTTGGCGCCATAGGTCAGTACCATCGCCATCTGGAGCATCACCTTGAAGGTATCACGGATCGCATCCGCGCTGAACTGATCAAAGCTTTCGGCGCAATCTCCGCCTTGCAGCAGGAAGGCCTCGCCACGTCCGGCGGCGGCCAGATGCTGTTTCAGGCGGCGCGCCTCTCCGGCAAAGACCAGGGGCGGATATTTGGAAAGCTGCGCCTCGACGGCCGAAAGAGCCGCCGCGTCGGTATAGTCGGGCATCTGAACCCGCGGTTTCTGGCGCCAGGTCGATTTTTGCCACTCACTCATCGCTTGTCTCCGCTCAAGAGGTCTTTTGGTAGTACGGAGGTAACCTATACAAAACCAGGCTTGCGCTGACCAGTTCAGAATTTGAATGACTTGACCCAGATGCCATCCTGTGAGCACGGTCTCAAACAGCCAGAACGAGCCCGACTCTCTGCGCATGTTTCCATTCTCGTCAGGGAGCCTGCCGCCATGCAAATCCGACGCAAGCGTGTTGAACTCGAACAATCCCCCGGCCCGACCAAACGGTTTGTTTTTGTTTTGCTCGAGAAATTTTCAATGCTCTCCTTTGCTTCGGCGGTGGAGTGTTTGCGGATCGCAAACCGGATGAGTGGGCGCTCCTTGTACTCCTGGGTCGTGCATGGCGAAGGCGGTGAGACGGTAACCTGTTCCGCGGGCACGACTTTTCAACTTGATGGAGATCTGATGGATCTGCAGAGAGACGATACGATTCTGCTGTGCGGGGGGCTGGACGTGCAGGACGTGACCTCGAAGAAGCTGCTGGCGTGGCTGCGCCGCGAAGCACGCAAGGGCGCGATGGTGGGAGGGCTGTGTACCGGCTCCTATGCTCTGGCAAAGGCGGGGCTTCTGGATGGAAAACGGGCCACGATTCACTGGGAGAATGCGGACAGTTTTGCCGAAGAGTTCGAGGAAGTTGAGCTGACAAAATCGGTCTTTGTGGTCGATGGCAACCGGCTTTCGACTGCCGGGGGTACCTCTTCTATCGACATGATTCTGAAACTTATCGCCAATGATCATGGCGAGGAGCTGGCCAATGCGGTGGCAGATCAGTTGATCTACTCGTCGATCCGCACGGACCAGGACACGCAGCGCCTTTCGATCCCGACACGAATCGGCGTGCGGCACCCGAAGCTTTCCATGGTGATCCAGATGATGGAAGCCAACATCGAGGAGCCGATCAGCCCGTCGATACTGGCGCAGGATGTGGGCATGTCCACCCGCCAGCTTGAACGCCTGTTCCGTCGCTATCTCAATCGTAGCCCGAAGCGGTACTACATGGAGTTGCGGCTGCAAAAGGCGCGGAACTTGCTGATGCAAACCGATATGAGCGTGATCAACGTTGCCCTTGCCTGCGGGTTCGCGTCGCCCTCGCATTTTTCCAAATGCTACCGTGCCCATTACGACACCACCCCATACCGCGAACGCGGTAGCAAATCGGTCCGCGTGCCGCCGACCTAAGTCGCGGGCGGCCTTATCTGCCCTTCGAGACGCGGAACAGAGCTCCTTCGGTTTCGGACAGGAACCAGATTGAGCCGTCTGAAGCTTCCTGTAGATCACGAATGCGGCCTGTTACCTCGTTGCTCAAGCGTTCCACTTCACGCACCGGCGCACCTGACAGCCGGGATATCATGTCGAACTTCAATGAGGCTACAAAGAGGTCTCCGCGCCAGGCGCGCCACATCTTGCCGGAATAGACAATCATGCCTGAGGGCGCGATTGATGGGTCCCAGTACCATTCCGGCTGCGCCATTCCGGCCTTGGCCGTGCCTTCGCCGATCTTGGCGCCGGAATAGTGACGCCCATAGGATATTACCGGCCAGCCATAGTTGGTGGCTTTACGGATCAGGTTGATTTCATCCCCGCCGCGCGCGCCGTGCTCAGCGACCAGAATCCGGCCGCGCCCGTCCTCAGCCATCCCTTGCGGATTGCGATGCCCGAATGACCAGATCTCTGGCTTCGCTCCGGGCGTGGATGCAAAGGGATTGTCGCTGGGAAGTGTTCCATCCCTATTGATGCGCAAAACCTTACCTTGATGAGAGGATAGATCCTGAGCGCTGGGCCGGTCGCCGCGGTCCCCGACCGTAATCAGCAGGGTGCCATCTGTGGCCTCAACCACACGGGAGCCGAAATGCCGCCCGCCGGTTCCACCTTCTGCTGCCTCGAACAGGATCTTGACCTCGGTCAGCCTGTCGCCTGACGGGTTCAGCACCCCGCGGGCTAAGGCGGTATTGGCTCCGCGCCCCTGCTTTTTCGAGAACGTCAAAAAGATCTCGCGGCTCTGATCAAAATCGCGCGGGACCATGACATCCATCAGCCCGCCCTGCCCCCGAGCAACGACAGGGGGCGTGCCGGCAATCTGGGTGCGCCGCCCGTCCTTCAGATGGTATAACTCGCCCTCTCGTTCCGTAACCAGAACACCGCCATCGGGCAAAAAGGCAAACGCCCAGGGTATATCGAACCCCTCGGCCATCTGGTTGACGATCAGTCTTCCCTGACTGCTCTCAAGCCTGGTTTCCTCAGCGGCCCGCACCTCAAAGGAGAGCACAAGTCCCAAGAAGAGAGCCAAACAGTTTATTCGCATTGCCATCTTCCCCTTTCTTGAAGAACACTGTAAACGCACGCCGCAATCGGGCCAGATCGACAAAAACGCGCCCGGTTTCGGAGGAGGACGACCCAGTCTGCATTGCGCGAAACGATATCCAAATGGACTTCCCTTTTCGCCAGAGCTTGCCTAGGGTCCAATGTGAACTGAAATGTTCCAACACGGGAGTTAAACAATGAAAAAATTGATGATGGCCACTGCGGCCGCAGCATTGACCGCGGGCACTGCATTTGCCGGAGGTCACGCCAAGGAAGTCAAGCTGGGGGTCCTCCTGGGCTTCACCGGTCCGATTGAATCTCTGACCGCTGCCATGGGTTCCGGCGCAGAAATGGCGATGGAAGAAGTGACCGCATCCGGGAAGCTGCTGGACGGCGCTTCGGTAACCTCGATCCGTGCCGACACTGGCTGCATCGACAACGGTCTGGCGGTTGCCAACGGTGAAAAGCTGATCGCAGATGGCGTGAACGGCATCGTGGGTGGCGACTGCTCCGGCGTGACTGGCGCAATCCTGCAGAACGTTGCGATTCCGAATGGCATGGTGATGATCTCTCCCTCGGCCACCTCGCCGGGTCTGACCACCATGGAAGACAACGATCTGTTCTTCCGCACCTCGCCGTCGGACGCCCGTGAAGGCGAAGTCATGGCTGACATCCTGATGGAGCGCGGCGTCAAGTCCATCGCGCTGACCTACACCAACAACGACTACGGCAAGGGTCTGGCTGATGCCATCAAGACCTCTTTCGAAAAGGTCGGCGGTGAAGTGACCATCGTTGCCGCGCATGAAGACGGCAAGGGCGACTACTCTGCCGAGGTGGCCTCGCTGGCCTCCGCGGGCGGCGACATTCTGGTGGTCGCAGGTTATCTTGATCAGGGTGGTCTCGGCATCATCCAGTCGGCCCTCGACAGCGGCGCCTACGACACCTTCGGCCTGCCCGGCGGTATGATCGGTGACAGCCTGCCCAAGAACGTTGGTTCCGACCTCGATGGCTCCTTCGGCCAGATTGCAGGCTCCGACTCCAAGGGTGCTGAAGTCTTTGCAGAACTCGCCAAGGCCAAAGGTTTCGACGGCACTTCGGCCTATGCGCCTGAATCCTACGACGCGGCAGCCCTGTTCCTGCTGGCCATGCAGGCTGCAGGTTCGATGGACCCGGCCGAATACGGCTCCAAGATCATGGAAGTCGCCAACGCCCCCGGTGAGCCGATCAATCCCGGTGAACTTGGCAAGGCGCTGGAAATCCTCGCTGCCGGCGGCGACATTGACTATCAGGGCGCAACCGGCGTCGAGCTGATCGGCCCCGGTGAGAGCGCAGGCTCCTACCGTGAGATCGAAGTCAAGGACGGCGCGAACGCCACTGTGAAGTTCCGCTAATCCTGAACCGGATACCATGAACGAAAGATCAGCCCGGCAGTGTCCGGGCTGTTCCAAATTTAAAGACTGCAAAACAAGCAGTTGGGGGATGAAATGACATGATCGTCGTCGAGGACTTGCACAAGCACTTCGGCGGGTTCCATGCGGTTGATGGCGCGTCGCTTGAAATCGCAAAGGGCTCCATAACCGGTTTGATCGGGCCAAATGGCGCGGGAAAAACCACTCTTTTCAACGTGATTGCGGGCGTTCTTGAACCCACCTCGGGGCGGGTCACCATGGATGGTGAGGACATCACCGGCCTGCCGCCGCATGCATTGTTCCACAAGGGATTGCTGCGCACCTTCCAGATCGCGCATGAGTTTTCCTCGATGACCTGCCGCGAGAACCTGATGATGGTTCCGGGCAACCAGTCGGGTGAGAGCCTGTGGAACACCTGGTTCGGACGCAAGCGCATCGCGGATGAGGAACGCGCCCTGCGCGCCAAGGCCGATGAGGTGCTGGAGTTCCTGACCATCAGCCATATTGCGGATCTGAAGGCGGGCGAAGTTTCTGGCGGGCAGAAAAAGCTGCTGGAACTGGGCCGCACCATGATGGTCGATGCCAAGATCGTCTTCCTTGATGAGGTCGGTGCCGGCGTGAACCGGACCCTGCTTTACACCATCGCCGATGCGATCAAGCGCCTGAACGAAGAACGCGGCTATACCTTCGTGGTCATCGAACATGACATGGAGTTCATCGGCCGCCTTTGTGATCCGGTGATCTGCATGGCCGAGGGCAAGAAACTGGCCGAAGGCACCCTGGATCAGATCAAGGCCAACGAACAGGTGATCGAAGCTTACCTGGGCACCGGCCTGAAGAACAAAGATAAAATAGGGGCAGACGCATGAGCGGCAACCCGTATCAGGACGATCGCGGCAACAAGGACGCCACGATCACCAACCCCCATGGCGCGGGCACGATGCAGCCCGCCCACCGCAAAAGCGGCCCCACAACCAAGGTCGAGGGCGACAGCCCCTTCCTCATTGGCGATTGCATGACCGGCGGCTATGGCAAGGGGCCGGACATCCTGCATGACTGCACCATCGCCGTGAACCCAGGCGAGATCGCCGTCATCGTCGGCCCCAATGGTGCCGGCAAATCCACCGCGATGAAGGCGGTTTTCGGCATGCTGAACGTGCGCTCCGGCTCGGTGCGTCTGGATGGCGAGGATATCACCCAGCTCACCCCGCAGGACCGCGTGGTCAAGGGGATGGGGTTCGTGCCGCAGACCAGCAATATCTTCACCTCGATGACGGTGGAGGAAAACCTGGAAATGGGCGCCTTCATCCGCACCGATGATTTCAGTGACACGATGGAGCAGGTCTATCATCTCTTCCCGATCCTGAAGGAAAAGCGCAACCAGCCCGCAGGCGAGCTGTCCGGCGGTCAGCGTCAGCAGGTGGCCGTGGGCCGCGCGCTGATGACCCAGCCCAAGGTTCTGATGCTGGACGAGCCCACCGCGGGCGTGTCGCCCATCGTCATGGACGAGTTGTTCGACCGCATCATCGAGGTCGCCCGCACCGGGCTGCCGATCCTGATGGTGGAACAGAACGCCAAACAAGCCCTTGAGATCGCGGACAAAGGGTATGTCCTCGTCCAGGGCCGCAACGCCTATACGGGCACCGGTCAGGAGCTGCTGGCCGACCCCGAAGTGCGCAAATCATTCCTGGGGGGCTGAGGTATGGAACTCCTGAACGCCCTTGTGGCCTTTACAAACTTCGTTGGCGTGCCCGCCATCGCCTATGGCAGCCAGCTTGCCATCGGCGCGCTGGGGGTGACGCTGGTTTACTCCGTGCTGCGGTTCTCGAACTTTGCCCATGGTGACACCATGGCCTTCGGAACCATGGTGACGATCCTGTTCACCTGGTGGTTCCAGTCCATGGGTATCAGTTTCGGCCCTCTGCCGACCGCCCTTCTGGCCCTGCCGCTTGGCATTGCGGTGACGATGCTTTTGGTGCTGATCACCGACCGCACCGTCTATCGCTTTTATCGTGAGCAAAAGGCGAAGCCGGTGGTGTTCGTCATGGTCTCGCTTGGTGTCATGTTCATGATGAACGGCCTTGTCCGTTTCATCATCGGCCCCGGCGATCAGCGGTTTTCTGATGGGGAGCGCTTCATCATCAAGGCGCGCGCCTTCAAGAAGATGACCGGCCTGGATGAAGGGCTGGCGATCAAGACCAGCCAGGGCATCACCGTGGTGACAGCGATTGTCGTTGTGGCGCTGTTGTTCTGGTTCCTGAACAAGACCCGCACCGGCAAGTCCATGCGCGCCTATTCCGATAACGAGGATCTGGCGCTTCTGTCCGGTATCAACCCTGAACGCGTGGTGATGTACACCTGGCTGATCGTGGCAACGCTGGCGACCATTGCCGGGGTTCTTTATGGGCTTGATAAGTCCTTCAAACCCTTCACCTATTTCCAGCTCTTGCTGCCGATCTTTGCCTCGGCCATCGTGGGCGGCCTTGGCAGCCCGATCGGGGCCATCGCGGGCGGGTTCATCATCGCCTTTTCCGAAGTCATGATCACCTACGCCTGGAAAAAGGTGGCCACCTATGTGCTGCCGGAAAGCATGGCACCTGACGGATTGGTCCAGCTTCTGAGCACGGATTACAAATTCGCGGTCTCCTTCGCGATCCTGATCATCGTCCTGTTGTTCAAACCCACGGGTATCTTCAAAGGAAAATCGGTATGAGCGATACAGTGAAACATTCCCTGCTGTTCGCCTTTGTCGGGGTCCTGATCCTGCTGGAGGGTTCAACGACATTCGGCGGCATCTTCTCGGGTTCCTGGAACTCGGCGCTGGTGATCCTCAATATGGGGCTGATCTCGGCCATCATGGCGCTGGGGGTGAACCTGCAATGGGGCTTTGCCGGGCTGTTCAATGTCGGCATCATGGGCTTTACCGCCCTTGGCGGCCTTGCGGTGGTGCTGGTCTCCACCAACCCGACGCCGGGCGCCTTTGCCGCTGGCGGCATGGGCATCCTGATGGCGCTGGTGATGGGCGCGCTGACGGTTGTGGGCGCGGTTGCCATCTACAAGTTCATGAAGCCCGGTCTTGCGCGCACGTTGGTGCTGCTGGCGGTGCTAATCGTGGGGTTCTTCGTCTATCGCGCCATCTTTGACCCTTCGGTTGAGGCGGTCGAGGCGATCAACCCCGCTCTGGAAGGAAACCTGGGTGGCCTTGGCCTGCCGGTGCTGCTGGCCTGGCCCGCGGGCGGTCTGCTGGCCGCCGGTGCGGCCTGGCTGATTGGCAAAACGGCGCTGGGTCTGCGCTCGGACTACCTCGCGATTGCCACCCTCGGGATTGCGGAGATCATCATCTCGATCCTGAAAAACGAGGACTGGCTGTCGCGCGGTGTGAAGAACGTGGTCGGCCTGCCCCGCCCGGTGCCTTACGAGGTGGATCTGCAAAACGATCCCTCCTTCGTCGAGCGCGCGGCGAGTTTCGGCCTTGATCCGGTCGAAGGCTCCACGATCTTTGTGAAGCTGGGTTATTCCATCCTGTTCACCGTGGTGTTGCTGGCGCTCTTGTGGATGGCGCAGATGGCCCTGCGCAGTCCCTGGGGCCGCATGATGCGCGCCATTCGCGACAATGAGGTCGCAGCCGAGGCGATGGGCAAGGACGTGACCCGCCGCCATTTGCAGATCTTCGTTCTGGGCTCGGCGATCTGCGGTCTGGCCGGTGCGATGATGACCACGCTGGACAGTCAGCTGACGCCGGGCACCTATAACCCGTTGCGGTTTACCTTCCTGATCTGGGTGATGGTGATCGTCGGCGGCTCTGGCAACAACTTTGGCGCGGTGCTGGGCGGGATGCTGATCTGGTTCTTCTGGATCAAGGTTGAACCCATGGGGATCGAGCTGATCAAGCTGCTGACCACCTTCATGGCCGATGACAACTGGCTGAAAGGTCATCTGATCGAGAACGCATCGCACATGCGGCTCTTCACGATGGGGTTGATCCTGCTTTTGGTGTTGAGGTTCAGCCCAAGGGGCCTGATACCTGAGAAGTAAGCCACAAAAAGAAACGCCGCCCCAAGATCCGGAGCGGCGTTTTTCTTTGCAGAGGTGCGGGTATTTCAGCGTCCTTTGAACAGCCCGCCCAGGATCCCGCGCACGATGCGCCTGCCCGTGGTGCCTTTCAGCTCTTTGATGACGGCCTCTTGCAGGGCCGATCCGAATGTGTCCCTGGGTTTGCCATATCTGCGCGCGGAGGAGCGGCTGACCCGCCCCCCGGAATAGCGGCGCGCGGCGTTGAACTCCCGAGCCATGGAGCTGGCGGCGGCTTCGGCCTGCTCTTCCGCTGCCTCCGCCTCCTTTGCGGCGTTTTCGGCGCGGTGTGCCAGAATTTCATGGGCAGAGCGTCGATCCAGCGGTTGGTCGTATTTCCCAGCCAAATCCGACGCCGCAAGAATGGCCTTGCGTTCCTCCGCCGTGATCGGCCCCAACTGCGAGGATGGCGGACGGATCAGGGTCCGCTCCACAACGCCGGGCACACCCTTCTTTTGCAGCATCGATGTGACCGCCTCGCCGACGCCAACCTCGCGAATGGCGTCTTCGGTGGAGAACCGAGGGTTTTCGCGATAGGTTTCCGCCGCCAGCTTCAGGTTTTTGCGGTCCCGCGCGGTAAAGGCGCGCAGCGCGTGCTGGATGCGGTTGCCAAGCTGGCCGAGGATATCCTCAGGGATGTCTCCGGGATGTTGGGTGATGAAATAGACGCCGACTCCTTTGGAGCGGATCAGCCGCGCCACCTGTTCCACCTTGTCCACCAACGCCTTTGGGGCGTCATCGAACAGGAGATGCGCCTCGTCAAAAAAGAAGACCAGTTTGGGTTTGTCCGGATCGCCCACTTCCGGCAGCTCCTCGAACAGCTCGCTCAACAGCCACAAGAGGAAGGTCGCATAAAGCCCCGGTGCGGCCATCAGCTTGTCTGCCGCCAGAATATTGACCATGCCGCGCCCCGATGCATCGCAGCGTATGAGGTCCGAAAGCGCCAGCGAGGGTTCCCCGAACAGTTTCGTTCCGCCCTGATTTTCCAGCACCAGAAGCCGCCTTTGAATGGCCCCGATCGAGGCTGGAGAGATGTTACCATAGCGCAAGGACAACCCGGCGCGGTTTTCACCAATCCAGACCAGCAGGGATTGCAGATCCTTCAGATCCAGCAGCGGCAACCCCTCTTCATCCGACAAGCGGAAGGCAATATTGAGGATCCCTTCTTGCGCTTCGCTCAGCTCCAGCAGCCGCGACAGCAAAAGCGGCCCCATCTCGGCCACCGTAGTGCGCACCGGATGACCTTGCTTTCCGAAAAGGTCCCAAAAGGTGACGGGCGTGTCGTGGTAGGAATAGTCTGCAAAGCCGATTTTTTCGGCACGGGAGGTGAATGCATCATGAAGCTTGTGGTCTTGTGACCCGGGTTTTGCCAACCCGGACAGATCCCCCTTCACATCCGACAGAAAGACCGGAACCCCCGCATTGGAGAACCCTTCGGCTAGAATCTGAAGCGTCACGGTTTTCCCGGTGCCCGTCGCACCGGCAACCAGTCCGTGACGGTTTGCATATTTCAGAGCGAGCCCCTGCTGAGTACCGTAATCCGCTCCGCCGCCGCCGATGAATATTTTGTCTGCCATTCAAAAAACCTGTCCGTTCTGCCCGATGTTCCGGTTTCGTCCCAAAACAACACTAAATTAACCTTTTATGTGAATACTCAGAAGCGTCCGCCCACGCAAATACGGATGTGGGGGCGGTCATTTCCTCCCTGTCAGACTGGCCGTGCCGTTGTGCACGGCCCTTTTTTTCGTAGGTGCCCATTTTTTATACCGTGAAACGTGCAGAAATTTGCATGTGGCAGTATGTGTCACTTTTTTTTTCATTCCATGTTGACCGCAGGCCAGCCCTTTCGTAACGTTTCTACCAATAACTAAGTCGGCCAGTCCGACGGGGAGACACAAATATAAAGAAGGGAGCCAAATTGGTTCCCTTTTTTATTTGTTTTCATAATCTTCCAGAGTTGAAGCTTCATGCACATTTCCCTGCCGATCATAGGATAATGACCTGACACCCGACCAGCATCATGTTAAGTCCTTCGATGATTGTCCTGATACGAAAGAGGCACACATGATCAAGTCCCTGACCCCGATCGCTTTGGCGATGCTCCTTGCGACAACCGCGCCCTTGGCTGCACAGGAAAGCGAAGGTTCGGCCGCCGGGGCTGGCGAATCATCTGCGGATCAGATGCTCGACCTTGGCCAGCCGGTGGATGACGGAACGCCGCAAATCGGTGATCGCTACCTCAAGGAAGAACACGGTGACTGGGATTTGGCCTGCATCAAGACCGACACAGACACGGATCCCTGCTCCCTGTTGCAGATCCTGACAGATCCGAATGGCAACCCCATGGCTGAGGTTTCCTTGTTCCGGATCGATCAGCAAGGCGGTCAGGCTGTGGCGGGCGCAACCGTAATCGTTCCCTTGGAAACTCTGCTACCGTCGGCTTTGACGATCTCGATTGATGGCGCGCCGGGAAAACGTTACAACTATTCGTTCTGCAACCAGCTGGGCTGTGTCGCGCAGATTGGCTTCACCCAAGGCGACATTGACGCATTCAAGAAGGGCACAGAGGCTATCGTATCCCTGCGCCCTGCCCCGGCTCCAGATCAGCTGATCGAGATGAAGCTGTCCCTTAAGGGCTTCACCGCCGGATATGACGTAGTGGATGTTGTCAGCCAGTAAGGCGCTGGTCTGCGTCTGAGAAGACTATGAAAAACGCAAAGGTCACCGAAAGCTAAGTTGCTTCGGTGACCTTTTTTTGCAGTGTTACCCTGGTCCGTGCAGGCCCCTATACCCGCTTGACCGCCAGAACGGCGTTCAAACCGCCAAAAGCAAACGCGTTGCTGAGTGCGACTTCAACATCCGCTTCGCGGGCTTCATTTGGAACAACATCCAGAGCGCATTCCGGGTCAGGCTCCTGATAGCCGATGGTCGGAGCGATAACCCCATCGCGCACCGCCATGATGCAGGCCAGCAGCTCCACCGCGCCTGTCCCACCGATCAGATGTCCGTGCATTGATTTGGTCGAGGACATCATCAGACGGTCCGCATGGGGCCCAAATACGTCAGCGACAGCGGCGCATTCGGTTTTGTCATTTGCAGCCGTTCCCGTTCCGTGGGCATTGATATAGCCAACTTTGTCGGCTGAGATCTGTGCGTCCTGAAGGGCTCCGGCAATCGCACGGGCGGCACCCTGTTTGCTCGGCATCACGATGTCGGATGCATCCGAGGACATGGCGTAGCCGATCACCTCACACAGGATGTCCGCGCCGCGGGCCTTGGCACGATCGTAGTCTTCAAAGACAAACACACCGGCGCCCTCGCCCTGCACCATGCCGTTTCGGTTGGCGCTAAAGGGTCGGCAGGCATCGCGGGACATCACGCGCAGCCCTTCCCATGCTTTGATTCCACCAAAGCAAAGCATGGACTCCGAGCCACCTGTCAGCATGACCGGCGCCATGCCGCTGCGCACCATCTGGAATGCCTGGGCCATGGCGTGATTGGATGAGGCGCAGGCGGTCGAGACGGTAAAACTCGGTCCCTTGAGGTTGAACTCCATCGAGACGTGACTGGCCGCTGCATTATTCATCAGCTTTGGCACGACAAACGGATGTACCCGGTTCTTTCCGTCCTCGTAGACAGACCGGTAATTGGTATCCCACGTCGAAACACCGCCCCCGGCCGTGCCCAGCACCACGCCGGATTTGGCCGACAGCTCTCCATGAAATTCGATGCCGGATTGGGTGATGGCCTCTTTTGCGGCTGTCAGTGTAAACTGTGTAAAGCGGTCATACAGACTCATCTGCTGACGATTGAAGCGCCCTTCGGCCTCAAACCCGCGCACCTGACCGCCAATTTTGATTGCCAGTCTTTCTACGTCGCGAAAATCAAGAGGGCCAATGCCGCAATGACCTTCGCGCATCGCCGCTAGGGTGTCCGGCACGCTATGCCCAAGCGCGTTTATGGTGCCGGCGCCGGTTATGACTACTCGTTTCATGGAGTTCGTTCCTGCCCGCCTACCCGGATCAAGCCTTTTCGGTCATCAGCTTTTCGATGCCCGCCACAATGGCTGCAACGTTCGAGATGTCAAAATCGCTCTCCTCGGGGGCATTAGCATTGAAGGGGATCGAAATGTCGAACTCTTCCTCAATTGCAAAGATGCTTTCGACCAGCCCCAGGCTGTCGATGCCGAGATCTTCGAGCGTGCTTTCCGGGGTCACATCCGACGGTTCAAGCACGGCCTGCTCTGCGATGATTTCGATGACCTTGTCCTGAATGCTCATGGCGGTCTCCTGATCCTATGGCTGGCGCAGATGTAGTCACTGCGTCCTTATTTGAAAACTGCCTTCTTGAGCGCCTCGATGTCGCGCATCAGACGGGGCAGTCGGCGTTGCGCCTTATAGACCTCTGTATGTGTCTCCATTTTGACAGCCGGATATCCCATCATGACGCGGCCAGCCGGAACGTTGGACAGGATCTTGGTGCCGCCGCCTGCAATCACGCCATCGCCAATGAAGATATTGTCGACGACACCGCATTGTCCGCCAAGCACAACGTTGTTGCCAATGTCGACAGACCCCGAAGTCCCGGTCTGACCACACAGGAGGCAATCGCGCCCAATGCGGGTGTTGTGTCCGACATGGACCAGATTATCCAGCTTGGTTCCGTCCCCAATCACCGTGTCGCGGATGGTGCCATTGTCCACCGTGCAGTTGGCGCCCACCTCGACGTCATCGCCAATCGTGACCGAGCCGAGCGAATGGATGCGGAGCCAGCTTTGTGGTCTTGCATCGCCGGTGTCCTTGAGCGTCTTGCGCACGTTCTCGGCACCCGACACTTCGGGCGTCACATAGGAGAAGCCATCGCCGCCAATCCGCGCACCGGGTTGTGCGCGAAACCGCGCGCCGATCGTGACCCGCGCGCCAATCGAGACCATTTCCCGCAGCTGTGCCCCCGGTCCCATCGTGACGTCAGCGCCGATGTGGCACTGTGGTCCGATCACCGATCCATCGCCGATGTGGGCCCCGTCCCCGATGACCACGAGAGGGCCGATCGAGACATCGCGGCCAAGCTGGGCGGAAGGGGCGATCACCGCTGAGGGGTGGATGCCGCTCCCAAAACCCTGTCCGGGGTCCATCATGGAGGTGAGCCCGGCCATGGCCATGCGCGGCCTGATAGCGAAGATCGCGGCCTTCAAGCCCATCGACCGCCAATCCGCGCCGTCCCACAACAAGGCCACCTCGGCAGCGCCCTGGGCAATGCTTTCGGCGTATTTGGGCGCTGTCGCCAAGGCAAGGTCTCTGGCCCCGGCATCTTGGGGTTCGGCGGTTTTGGAGATGACGAGGCTTTCGTCCCCCTCGCATTCGGCGCCAAGCGCATCGGCAATCTGCCGGACAGTGTACATAAAGACCCTTCCTCACAGCCAGTGTTGGCGGGCCCTCAGTTTATCCCTGCACGCCCGGTAAGGCCACACCCGCCTGCTGCAGAGCATCCCACACCTTTGCGTCACGTCCGTAGACGTCGCGCCGGAATTCGGCCCGTCCTTTATTCGTCACATAAGCGGTCCGGTAGATAATGTGAACAGGCACCTGCTGTTCAAGATCCACTTTCGTTTCCTTCCCGCTGCTCAGAATTCGATGAAAAAACGCTTTTGGATCTTCGGTTTGGCGGGCAAGGAGAGCATAGGCAAATTCAAATGGCTGCGCCAGACGGATGCAGCCATGGGAGAAGGCACGCACTTCCCGGCTGAACAGGTTCTTGTGCGGGGTGTCGTGCAGATAGATGTTGTATTTGTTCGGGAACATGAACTTTACCAGTCCCAAGGCGTTCTTGCGGCTTGGAGGTTGACGCATGGCGTAGGGGAAGTTCCGCGCAGTGTACTGGGAGAAATCAGCCGAGCTGCGGTTGACCACCCGCCCGCGGCTGTCGGTGATCTCGATATGACCGACGGCGTTGGGGTTGTTCTTCAGCTTGGGCAGATATTCCTTGGTGATGATCGAGCGCGGCACATACCAGCTGGGATTGATCACCATGTGTTCCATCACATCGGAAAACTCAGGGGAGCGTCGGTCGTATTGGTTCTTGCCAATGACTGAGCGGGTTTCGAAGGTCACATCGCCGTTGTCGATGATCTTTGCGGTGAAATCTGTCTGGTTGACCAGAATATGCCGGTCGCCACGATCCGGTGTCAGCCAGCGTTCGCGCTCCATCGCGACGATGACAGATTTTAGGCGCTCGGAAACCGGCTTGTTAATCTCGGCGATTGTGCTTGTTCCGGCCACGCCATCAGGTTCAAGCCCGTGATCGGATTGAAACCTTTGGACCGCCATTTCGAGGTCGTGATCATACCGCGCTGTGGCGCTTCGGGTCAGATACCCCATTGCCACCAGCCGATCGCGCAATGCGATGACTGCTGGACCCGTGTCGCCCTGCTCAAGCTTGCCGCCCGGAACGCTGCCACCCCAGCCACCTTTTGCGGCCAGAGCTTCGAGGCGGAATTTCTCCCTCAGCAGGGCACGGTATTGGGGCGAAGCGGGCACCAGCGCCCGCATATAAGCCATGGGGCTGTTGTCCCGGATCCCTTCGAGATAGGCGACCGGATCGGTGCTGTGCTTCTTGCGCACGATCCCATCATCAATGCTTTGAGGGTTCAAAAGGCCGGTTTGCAGGTCCGTGGCGTAGTTCACGAAGGCGCGGCTAAGAGCGGCCTCGACCTCGCCAAGGCTCCGAACGGTCCTCGCGTTTCGCATCTGTTCCACCAGGTCGGCGGCCAGGCGGCCGCGATCCGGAAGGCCGTGCATGGACGCCTCTTCGAGTGCACGCAGCAAAGCCATGCGACGCTCGCGGGAGGTGTCATCCCCCCCTGTCCATAGAGGGGCGTAGCCGTTCTCGCGATAGAACTGCGCCACTGCATCGCTCTGCGCAGCGCTCGAGGCGACGGCCTGTTTGAATGCAGTCACCTGCGCTGCTGCATCATGCGGCGAAACCACCAGCCCGGCACTCACCACGGCAAGCGCAAACACGCTGGTCTTGAGGTTTGGGACAAAACTATTGAACGGCGAAAATTTCATGGACAAACAGGCCCCTTGCAGACGGTTCTTGATATCATGGCTCAAACGACGTGAATTTCTGGTAAAAAATCTTGGGTCCGGTGTCTATTCACATTTCGTAAACCATTGCCTGAGATTCTACTTTTGGCCTTCAACTGCCCCATGACCAGAGCAAAGAGCGCCGTTTGAAGGGGAAAACATCGAGCATCGTCCCCTTTTGCGCAAAAACTTGCCGAAAAACCGACGCAAAATGGGGTTGGAGCAAACGAATCTTGGATCGTGATTCCTGCTGTGGCATACAGCCCGCGTGCAGTAAACACGCTCCGCCCGTAACATCGGGTTTTGGCAGGATAAAATATCGTTCGGGATGGCGAGATAAAGATGGCAGAAGCTAACGGCACGGGGCTTACCCGTCGGGCATTATTGGGTGCATTTGCGGCAACGGCCGTGACAGCCGCCCCCACCTTCTCCAATGCAGCAGGCTTTTTGCGGGGGGGCGGCGACATCCGCCGGATCCGCATGTACTCCGGACGCACCGGCGAGCGCCTGGACATGGTCTATTGGATCGAGGGTAAATACATCAAGGACGCGGTGCGTGAGGTAAATCACTTCATGCGGGACTGGCGCACCGATGACGTTAAGGACATAGACCTGCGTACAATCGACATTATGGCCGCCGCCCACAACCTGATGGATGTGAATGAGCCTTACATGCTGTTGTCCGGTTACCGCAGCCCCAAGACTAACGCGATGCTGCGCAGCCGTTCCCGTGGCGTGGCAAAAAACTCGCTGCACATGCGGGGGCAAGCCGCCGACCTGCGTCTTTCCTCGCGATCCGTGACGCAGATGGCCAAGGCGGCAATGGCCTGCCGGGCCGGCGGTGTCGGAAAATATTATCGTTCCAATTTCGTGCACATGGATTGCGGTGTGGTCCGCGATTGGAGTGGATAATTGACTGAAGTGACTGAACCCTAACACTAATTACACTGGGCGCCATTTGAGCGCCCTTTGCATTTTTAGCCTGATGTTTGGCGGTTTTCCCGGCGCAGCTACGCAATTTCGCAACGATCAGTATGAAGGAGCAGTCCGCCGTTCTTGCTCAAACTTGGGGGAAGTGGCGCACCTGAGAGGATTCGAACCTCTGGCCTCTGCCTTCGGAGGGCAGCGCTCTATCCAGCTGAGCTACAGGTGCCTGTCTGACGGGCGGTATACCCCCGGTTTCCGGCTCCTGCAATCGGAAAATTCAATGCGCTATTCCTCGGCGCGTACTGCTTCAAGCCCTTGCGCGCCGCTCTCACGAATTCGCCTTGCGAGCTCTGGCACCGGGTGCTAACGAATGGCATGTCGCGGGTGTAGCTCAATGGTAGAGCAGCAGCTTCCCAAGCTGACGACGAGGGTTCGATTCCCTTCACCCGCTCCATGGCGCCTCGGGTTCCAGATCACGGCGCCCTTCCCTTTCCGCTCGCGAAGCTGCCTTGCAGACGCATGGTAACATCCTGGGAAAGCGGCAATGGTATTGCAAATCCCTCTCGGCCTGACTACCCACCCTCCATGACACTGCGATACCTCACTCCACTCGGCCCGGACGAACAACTGGCAAACGGCCTAGACCGCCCCTGCCCGCTTGCCGTGGCTGATAGGGTCCGGTTCTCCGAACTCGATATGCTGCGCCATGTGAACAACAAGGCCTATCTCGGGTGGTTCGAAACAACGCGTGTGATCTATTTCGAAACATTCTGCCTGTCCCATTTTGCGCAAATGCCAGAGCCGCGCACCGTCATGCGCAATGCAAACGTCCATTACGTCAAAGAGATGGTCGAGGGCGAAAGCTACATCACCACGGCGCGGGTGCTGTCATTTAGACGCACCTCCTATGTCATGGAGCAGCAGATTTGGTCCGGAGATTTGCGTGCCAGGCTTGAGGCGGTGATGGTCTTGCGCACGCCGGATGGTGTGTCGGGCTATCCCATTCCCGAAAAACTGGCAGCGCAGTTTCGGGAAATCGACGGCGCCCAGGATCTGAGCGGCGGGTAAACGCCATCAGGGGGCCCAGTGCACCTCGGCGCCGGACAGCACCGCCTGCACAGGTGCCTCCTCCGGGGGCAAGGACACCGCGCGTTCCAGAGCCTTCCGTTTCCCATCCCCAAAAATAACCAGATGCTTGCAAAGGGCGCCATTCAAAATCGGCGCGGTCAGGCTGACGCGTGCTTCAGGCTGACTGTCCGGTCGCAGGACCGCAAGGGGCGATGCTGAGTGTGACAGGGCCTCCGAGAGGCCTGCGACCCCAGGAAATAGCGAGGCGGTGTGCATGTCTTCCCCCATACCCAGCAAGACAACCGAAAGCGGCAGTCGCGGCGCGATCAAGGCTTCAATTTCGGCCAAAACCTCTTCGGGCGCGCGATCTGGAACGTAGAAAGGCACAAACGTAGCGGCTGCCGCCGGGCCGGTCATCAATCGTGATCGGATCATGCGCGCGTTTGAGCGGTCACTGTCGGATGGAACCCAGCGCTCGTCGCTCGCCATGATGTGCACTCGCTCCCAGTCGATGGATGCGGCGCAGAGATCATCGAAGATCGGCCCCGGAGTGCTGCCACCCGCCACGGCCAAAGAGGCTGTTTCGTGATGCAGAAGGTGTGTCTCCAGGTCGTCGGCCAAGCGTTTGGCTACGTTGATAGAAAGGATTTCCCGGTCCGGGTATTCTTGAATATTCATGGGTTTATGCCTCTCCATTCGCGTCCATCCCGACGCATCAGCAGGTCCGCATCTCCGGGGCCGGTACTGCCGGTGTCATAGGGTTTGGGCACATCTCCCCGCGCTTGCCAGCCTGCGATGATCGGGTCGGTCCAGGCCCAGGCTGCCGCGACCTCATCGCCGCGCATGAACAACGTCTGATTGCCCCGGATCATATCGGTGATCAGCCGCTCATAGGCATCAGGCGGGTTCTGCCCGTCTGCCCCAAGGGCCGTGGCAAAGCTCATGTCCAGCGGCACATCGATCAATCGCATGCCCCCCGGTCCAGGCTCCTTTATGGTCACGCTGAGGGTGATCCCCTCGTTCGGTTGAAGGCGGATTTTCAGGTGATTGGCATGGCGCCCCGCATCGGCGCCAAAGATCGAGTGCGGCGCATCCTTGAACAGCACGTTGATCACCGATGAGCGCGCGACAAGGCGCTTTCCGGTACGCATGTAAAACGGGGTACCGGCCCACCGCCAGTTGCTGATATGAGCTTTGAAGGCGATGTAGCTTTCGGTTGTGGAACGCGGGTTTTCGACGGTATCGCGGTAGTTTAGATCGTCTCCTTGATGTCCGGGTGCTGCGCTGTACTGCCCGCGGACAATGTGATGCGGCTCCAGCGGATCAAGCGCGCGGATCACCTTAAGTTTTTCATCACGCACGGCATCGGGGTCGAATTTCGCAGGCGGCTCCATCGCGATCAAGCACAAGAGCTGCATCAGATGGTTCTGCATCATGTCGCGCATGGCGCCGGCACGGTCATAGTATTCCTGACGTCCGGCCACACCGACGGTTTCGGCCACGGTGATCTGGATATGGTCCACATACTGGCTGTTCCAAAGCGGCTCGAACAGCATATTGCCAAAGCGGATCGCCATAAGGTTCTGAACGGTTTCCTTGCCCAGGTAGTGATCGATCCTGAAAATCTGGTTCTCCGAGAAATATCCTGCCAGCGTTGCGTTCAACTCCTGTGCCGATGCCAGATCATGGCCAAAGGGTTTTTCCACGACGATCCGGCTTTCGGCATCTGACAGCCCATGCGCCTGAAGGCGCTGTGCAAGCGCGCCAAAAAGACTGGGGCCCACGGAAAAATAGAATACCCGGATTGGCTTGTCCTCGCGCGCCTTGACGAGTGCGGATAGCGCGTCCCAGCCCCTTTCCTCTCGGGCGTCCATCGAGATGTAGCTGATCCGATCAAGAAATGCTGGCATGGCGCTCTTGTCCGGCCCCTGGTCGTCCAGTGTCGCCTGGACTGCCTGCGCTACAAAGGCGCGATAGTCTGCGACGCTCATCTCAGACCTGGCGGCACCGACGATTCGAATGTCTTCGGGGAAATGTCCACCACAGAACCGGCGATAAAGGGCGGGCAGGATCTTGCGTTCTGCAAGATCTCCAGTGCCGCCGAAAATGACTAAATCAAACGGGTCGACCGGAATCACTCGTGTGGCCATAGGGCTTTGTCCAATACCTGCTACCGCCAAATGAGAAACGGGAATGGCTTCACATCCCTGTCAGTACTGCACGCGGTGTCTTTCACTTGTGAGCTACTATAGGCTAGCCTCTCACAAAAGGAACGGCCCATGAGGACATTCGCGTGAAAGATCTGCCTAAGCCCACTGCAAACATAGGGAAATTTCAAGACGCCCATGTAACGGCCGATGGCAAAGAGCGGGCGGTTGTTGCGCTCACCAGGCCAGAAACCCTGTGGTTCAACACTGGCACACTTTGCAATATCGAGTGTTCCAACTGCTATATTCTCAGCTCGCCCCGCAATGATGCATTGGTATACCTGTCTGCCGCCGAGGTCCAAGGCTATCTCGACCAGATCGAGACCCGGGGCTGGCCGATTCGGGAAATCGGTTTCACCGGCGGGGAGCCGTTCATGAACCCGCAGATGTGCGCGATGGCCGAGGCCGCTCTTGCACGAGGGTATGAGGTTTTGATCCTAACCAATGCCATGCGCCCGATGATGCGCAAATCGGTGCGCCGCGGTCTTCTGGAGCTGAACCAGGCTTTTCCGGGCAAGTTGACGCTGCGCGTTTCACTGGATCACCACAGCGCCGCAGCCCATGATCAGGAACGTGGTGAGGGGAGTTTCGACAAAACGCTAGAAGGTATGGTCTGGCTGCGTGATCATGGATTTCAGATGGCAGTTGCGGGGCGGATCACATTCGCTGAAAGCGAAGCTGAGGCACGCAGCGGATTCGCGGATCTCTTTGCCGGGCATGGCTTTCCAGTGGATGCTCGCGATCCGGGTCAGACGGTGCTCTTTCCTGAAATGGATGAGAGCGTTGAAGTTCCAGAGATTACAACAGCTTGCTGGGGGATCTTGAATAAATCTCCCAATGACGTAATGTGCGCCTCGTCCCGGATGGTTGTAAAGCGCAAGGGCGCAGATGCGCCTGTTCTGTTAGCTTGCACGCTGTTGCCGTATGCGCCCGAGTTCGAGCTGGGCGCCACATTGGCCGAGGCCGAAGCGCCTGTTGCGCTGAACCATCCGCATTGCGCCAAGTTTTGCGTCCTTGGCGGAGCAAGCTGTTCCGCGTGAAGGTGTTCAGTGAATGGTGAATTCGCCAGTCACGTGACGCCATTCCCCTGCGCTGATCATCTTACGATGCGTGAAACGGACCGAATGCAGCGGCCCCTCGATCTCGCGCTGCCAGAATTCGATGAACTTGAACATCCGGTCGTGGTCAGGGGCGAGATCGTAGTCCTGCCAAAGAAAGGTATTCAGGACGTGCGGATGGTCTGGCATGTGATAGATGAATTCGGCCGTGGTCAGGCCGTAGCCTTTGAGCATGAGTTCGGTTTCGCTCAACTCCATCTGTGGTCTCCTCTTTCGAAGCCCCCCAAGTCAAATTCTAGACATCAAAGTATTAAAAGACCCCAAAGCCGCAGGAACACGCTGCCCTGCTTGCGCCCCACATGCGGTGTCTGATAGGGTGTCGTGACACAAGACAGACCCCCAGAAAAGAACGGGCAGCAAACGTGAGCGATACGCCGGAAACTCCTGAAAACATGGATGAAAACCAACCGTCAAAGCCGGTTTACGAGGGGCCGACGGTTTCCATAGAATCCGAGATGCGGGCCTCCTATCTCGATTACGCCATGTCGGTGATTGTTAGCCGGGCCATTCCCGACCTGCGCGACGGGTTGAAGCCTGTGCATAGGCGCATCCTTTATGCGATGCACGAGACCGGTAACACCCACGACAAAGCCTATCGCAAGTCGGCCCGTCCCGTGGGCGATGTCATGGGTAAATACCACCCCCACGGCGATAGTGCGATCTATGATGCCCTCGTGCGCATGGCGCAGGATTTCTCCATGTCGCTGCCGCTTCTGGACGGTCAGGGCAACTTCGGCTCCATGGATGGTGATAACCCGGCGGCGATGCGCTACACCGAGGTGCGGATGGACAAGCCCGCCGCCTTCATGCTGTCCGACATCGACAAGGAGACCGTCGATTTTCAGGACAACTACGACGGCAAGGACCGCGAGCCGACTGTTCTGCCGGCCCGTTTTCCGAACATGCTGGTCAATGGCGCCGGCGGGATTGCGGTTGGGATGGCGACCAACATTCCGCCTCATAACCTTGGCGAAGTTGTCGATGCGACCCTTGCCCTGATCGAGGATCCCGATTTGACCAGCGAACAGCTGATCGAATATGTGCCCGGACCCGACTTTCCCACAGGGGGCGTGATGCTGGGCCGCTCTGGCGCGCGCAAGGCCTATCTTGAGGGGCGCGGCAGCGTCATCATCCGCGCCAAGACCCGGGTGGAGGAGATCAGGAAAGACCGCTACGCCATTGTTGTGGATGAGATTCCCTATCAAGTGAACAAAGCTTCCATGATCGAGAAGATCGCGGAACAGGTCCGCGAGAAAAAGGTCGAAGGCGTTGCCCATGTGCAGGATGAATCCGACCGCAACGGGGTGCGTGTGGTGGTGGAGCTGAAGCGCGACGCAACGGCCGAGGTGGTTTTGAACCAGCTTTATCGCTTTACGCCAATGCAAACGTCCTTTGGTTGCAACATGCTGGCTCTGAACGGCGGCCGCCCAGAGCAGCTGACTTTGCGCAAGTTCCTGACATCTTTCATTGATTTCCGCGAAGACGTTGTGGCGCGCCGTACGGCGTACCTTTTGCGAAAAGCGCGCGAGCGCAGCCATATCCTCTGTGGTCTGGCGGTTGCCGTATCCAACGTGGATGAAATCGTTGCAACTATTCGTGCATCGGCGGACGCGGCCGAGGCGCGTGAAAAGCTGATGACCCGTCGTTGGCCGGCTATGGACATTGCCGACTACATCCGTCTGATCGACGATCCGACCCATACCATGAATGACGATGGCACCTACAACCTTTCGGAAACTCAGGCCCGTGCCATTCTTGAACTGCGCTTGCAGCGCCTGACCCAGATCGGCGTGAAGGAAGTCACCGACGAGCTGGAAGAACTAGCTGCCAAGATCAAGGAATACCTCGAAATTCTTGGATCCCGTGAGCGGATCATGGGCATCATTGCCGATGAGCTGCGCGAAGTGCGCGAGAGTTTCGCCGTCCCCCGCCGCACGGAGATTGTCGACTGGTCCGGTGACATGGAGGACGAAGACCTGATCGAGCGTGAGGACATGGTGGTGACCGTGACCTCGGGTGGCTATATCAAGCGCACGCCGCTAGCCGATTTCCGCGCGCAGAAGCGCGGCGGGAAGGGCCTCTCTGGCATGCAGACCAAGGAAGAGGATGTGGTCACCACCCTGTTTGTGGCCAACACCCATACGCAGCTCCTGTTCTTCACCACCGACGGCATGGTCTACAAGCTCAAGACCTGGCGCCTGCCGCAGGGTGGCCGCACCTCCAAAGGCAAGGCAATCGTCAACATCCTGCCGATCCCGACCGGGGTGTCTATCGCGGCGATCATGCCTGTCGACCGGGCCGAGGATGAATGGGCCGATCTGCAGATCATGTTTGCCACCTCCGCTGGAACTGTGCGTCGTAACCGGTTGTCTGACTTCACGAATGTGATGCGCAACGGCAAGATCGCAATGAAGTTTGAAGATGAGAACGCAGACACCAAACTGATCAATGCGCGGATCTGTTCCGAAGACGATGACATCATGCTGGTCACCAACACCGGACGCGCAATCCGCTTCCCTTCGACCGAAGTGCGCGTGTTCAACAGCCGCAATTCAGTTGGGGTGCGCGGCATCAAACTTAACGAGGGCGATGAGGTTGTCTCGATGTCGGTGATCCGCCACTCGAAGTACACGCCAGAGCAGCGCACCGCCTACCTGAAAATGCGCCGTGCCATGGCCGGGATTGCCGACGAAGCAGAGGGCTCGGACGAGGATGTGGTCGCAGATCCCAACTTCTCGACTGAACTCTATGCCGAGATGTCCGCAGCCGAGAACCTGATCCTGACAATCACCAAGGGCGGTCAGGGCAAGTTGAGCTCCAGCCATGATTACCCCGTGCGTGGGCGTGGCGGCATGGGGGTTACCGCGATGGACAAGGCGATGCGCGGCGGGGAACTGGTGGCGTCCTTCCCGGTGGAACTGGAAGACCAAATCATGCTGGCAACCTCAAAGGGCCAGTCGATCCGGGTGCCGGTCGAAGGCATCTCCTTCCGCTCCCGCTCGGCGGGCGGCGTGCGCGTCTTCAACACCGGTAAGGGCGAAGAGGTCGTCTCGGTCGCCTGGATCGCAGACAGCGGCGACGAAGAAGAAGGTGAAGGCGACGAAGGCTAAGGGCCGAATTAGATCCGCTGACAGATCAGGCGCCGTCCCGCCGGGGTGGCGCCTCTCTTTACGAAAGACTAAACAATTTTCCCTAAGCTCCTGCGCAAACGTTTTTCTTTACGGGAGGGAGCGCCCGATGAACCTGTATCATTGCTATATCGACTTGCATCACGAGGCCAAGGCGCTGGCCTTTTCCAGCGCGGTTGACCAGTGGATGTCCTACCTGAAGGAGCGCAAGGTGATCAAAGGCTGGCGCCTGTTGCGCCGCAAATTGAATCTGGCCAGCGATTCCTGCCGCGATTTTTTGCTGGAGATCGAGTTCGAGAACATGACTCAGCTGGATCAGGCCTTTCGCGTGCTGGGCGAAAAGGACGAGGAAATCGAGAAGCTCTATGCAAACGTTTCCGCGTTGGTGGCCCGGTCGGACTTTGGTCTGTATCGGCCGTTCCCGGATCCGGAACGGGCTGAACGCATGGCGCTCATCTAGCGGCTCACCCGCGAACTGATACCTCACCGCGAACTGATACAAGGCCGGAACGTTTGATCCGGCCTTTGCTTTTACGACGATTAGAGATCGTAGATCGCAGAAAACTTCGCTTCGAGATAGTTGAGCAACGGCGCATGATCAGGAACCATTCCAGCGGCCTCAGCAATGGTGTCCTTCGGGCTGCGCAGACCACCGTGTTGTTGCAACGCCTGCCCCAGCCAGCCGGTCGCCGCTGAGGTATCGCCCTTGGCAAGCTGCGCGTCCAGATCGGGGACCTCCTGTCGAAGCGCCTCATGCAGGCAGCCCGCATAGACATTGCCCAGAGAATAGGTCGGGAAGTACCCGAACAGTCCCACTGACCAGTGCACGTCCTGCAAACAGCCATTGGACGGCTTATCGACGGCGTAGCCAAAATCGGCCTCGAACCGGTCGTTCCAAGCCGCTTCTAGGTCTTTCACTTCCAGATCGCCTTGCATCAATGCCCGCTCCAGATCGAAACGAAGCATCACGTGCAGGTTATATTGCAATTCATCCGCTTCGGTGCGGATATAACCGTTGTGGACCTTGTTCACCGCCGCGTAGAAGGCATCGGCATCGGCGATCCCGAAATCGCCAAAGCTGCCTTTCATCTGATCGAACAGCCAGCCGGTGAAGGCGCGACTGCGCCCCAGTTGGTTTTCATAAATCCGGCTCTGGCTTTCGTGCACGCCCATGGACACACCGCGCCCCAGAGGCGTGAGAAGATAGTCCCGGCTGATGTTCTGCTCATAGGCGGCGTGACCGACTTCGTGAATGGTCGAATAAAAACAGTTGAACGGGTCGCTCTCGCTCGTCCGTGTCGTGATCCGAACATCGAGCCCAGAACCAGAGCTGAACGGGTGTACGGCCTTGTCGACACGGCCATGGTCCATGTCATAGCCAAAGGCGCGCGCCAGCTTGCGCGCCAGTTTCATTTGCACCGCCTCGTCGAACTTGCCTTCCAGCCCTCTCGGCGCAGGGCGATCCAGCACACGGGCCCGCAGGTCCACCAACGCCGGGCGCATCGCATCAAAAATCGCAGCGATCTCGGCCGAGGTTGTACCATGCTCATAGTCGGCGACCAGCGCATCATAAAGCTCGCCGTCGGCGGCAAGGGCTTCAGCCTCCTGTCGCTTTAGCGTGACGACTTCTTCGAGAACCGGAACGAAGGCGGCGACATCTTCATCCTCACGGGCCTGCGCCCACTTTCCTTGCGCTTCGGATGTGACCTGAGCAAGTTTTTTGGCCAGATCGCCGGGAACCTTGATCGCGCGTTCATAGCTCCGCCGGATCTCACGCAAGTGAGCTGCGCCCACTTCATCAGGGGCTTCGGCGGTTTCAAGCCATTCGCCAACCTCAGGCGCACTACGGCGGGCGTGAAGGACCGCCTCGAGCGCAGCCATCTCGATGCCGCGCTGGCTTGCGGCGCCGCGGGGCATCATCGTTTCCTGATCCCAGCCCAGGCGGCCGGAAATCTGCGACAAGGCCTGCGTGTCGCGTTCGTAGGCCATTAGCCGTTCAAATGCAGTCATGGGATCAGTAATCCTTGATCGAGGTTGCAATGGGATATGCGGCCAGGAAGCGAGCCCGCAGGATCAGCACCCAAAGGATCACAGCAACGATCTGATGAAGGATCGCCGCCTGCCAGGGCGCAGCATAGAGAACGGTCACAATGCCGAGTACGATCTGCACCGACAGAACCGCAAAGACCGCGTTGAAGGCGAAGCGCGTTTGAGCGTGGGCACTGCCCCGCCCGCGCAGCCAGACCACAACGGCAAATGCAAAGAGAAGATAGCCGCACACGCGGTGAATGAACTGCACCAAACCCGGGTTTTCAAAGAAATTCTTCCAGACTGGCTCCAGCATCAACGGGTTCGGCGGGATGATCTGCCCACCCATGAGTGGCCAATCGGTGTAGGAACGGCCGGCATCAATGCCCGCAACCAGTGCGCCGAGTAGGATTTGCAGGAACGCAAAGTGCAAAAGCCCTGTAGACAGGCCAAAAAGCTTGGTTTCCTTCGCGCGCCGCGCTTGCATCAACTCCCGCTCTTCGCGCCCCAGCTGGAACACGTACCAGGCGAGAAAGCCAAGGATGACGAAGGCTAGGCCCAGATGTGTTGCCAGACGGTAAGACGCGACTGAGGTCATGCCCTCACCCTGGGTCACCCCTGAGGCCACCATCCACCAGCCGATCGCTCCTTGTACGGCGCCAAGCGCGCCGGGCAAAACCAGTCGGCCGGTCCATCCTGCGGGGATCTTGCGTGCAACAAGAAAGCCGAAAAAGCCCACGGCCCAGACAAGGCCAATCACCCGGCCAAGCTGGCGATGCCCCCATTCCCACCAGTAGATGACTTTGAAATCAGCCAGTTCCATCCACTGGTTTTGAATGCGCCATTGGTCGATCTGCTTGTATTTTTCAAATTCGGACTGCCAGTCCGCCTCACTCAGGGGCGGGATTGCACCGGTCACGGGGCGCCATTCCGTGATTGATAGCCCGGAGTCGGTCAGTCGCGTCAAGCCACCGACTGCAATCATCACCATGACCAAACCGAACAGAACCATCAGCCAGAGGCGGATCGCCCTGCGTGCACCGCCCCTGCCACGATCAATGACACCCGGCTGGGCGGCCTTCTGTGCGGGCTGCGCCTCATTTACCTCTTCAAAGATACTGCGCTTGCTGCTCATGCTTGTCTCTCTTGATTGCGGGTCACGCTTGCGGGCGAGATATAGATCATCCTTGGCCCCCGGTCAGGGGTCATTCGCCATTTTTCTTCCAGCGGACCATCTGCCGCATGATGCCGTGAAGCATCTGCACATCGGCGCGCGTCAGACGCATGCGGCTGAAAAGATTGCGGAAGACCACCTTCATGCCCGGCGCCTTTTCCGGCGGGAAGAAGTATCCAGCCTCGTCCAGGCGATCCTCATAGTGTTTCACCAGCGCTTCTACCTCGACGCCCGTGGCCCAGTCGGATTTTCCGATATCAAAGACCTCGTGCTGCACCTCATCGGCCTGGCGGCGCCATTCATAAGCGGTCAGGAGTACGCATTGGCCCAGGTTCAGCGAGGGGAACTCGGGGTTCACCGGCACGGTGATGATGGCATTGGCCTTGGCGATATCATCATTCTCAAGGCCAGCTCGTTCAGGGCCGAACATCACGGCGACTTTTTCACCGCCGCGGATCTTTTCCAGCGCTAATTTCATTGCGGCTTCAGGGCTGTAGACGGGTTTGGTGAGCTCCCTTGGGCGGGCCGTGGTGGCAAAGACAAAGGAGCAATCCTCAAGCGCCCCGGGCACATCCGGCGCCAGCTGAGCTTCGTCCAGCAGCCTGCCCGCGCCCGAGGCCATGGCCACCGATTTCGGGTTCGGCCAGCCGTCACGCGGCGCCACGATGCGCATCCGATCCAGGCCAAAATTCCACATGGCGCGGGCGGCGGCGCCGATGTTTTCCCCCATCTGCGGGCGAACCAGAACAAAGGCGGGCTGAGGGGTCTCGCTGGGCATGTCTTTCTCCGTTGCGCCCATGGGGCATTTGCAGGGGATTTGTCCTGCTCTAATGGCAGGGCGCGGGATCGGCAAGGCTTGCCGGGCGGCCAATGAAACCCGGACAAGCACGGCGCGTCCTTGCGTCCGGCGAAAGATGCGTTAAACACCTGCCATGAAAGAACAGGAGCGCCCGTCATGACCACCGCCGCGGACACTGTAGAAACGCCACAGATCTATCTGATTTCGCCGCCAAGTTTCGAACTGGGCCGGTTCCCGGATCAATTGGCAAAGGTGCTCGACAGTGTTGAGGTCGCCTGCGTGCGCCTGGATATGGCGAGCCGCGATGAAGATACGCTCAGCCGAGCCGGTGACGCCCTGCGCGAGGTGTGCCATGCACGAGACGTGGCCATCGTGATTTCCGACCATCAGATCCTGGCAGAGCGTTTGGGCCTCGACGGCGTGCATCTGAGCGATGCGTCCAAATCCGTGCGCAGTGCCCGAAAGGCGCTTGGCGCCGATGCCATCGTCGGCAGTTTCTGCGGCGCCTCGCGCCATGATGGGATGTCCGCCGGAGAGGCCGGCGCGGATTACGTGAGCTTCGGTCCAATCGGGACCTCTGGCCTTGGTGATGGCGCTCAGGCTCAGCTTGATCTGTTCCAGTGGTGGTCGGAAATGATCGAAGTCCCTGTCGTGGCCGAGGGTGGCCTCACAAATGAGTTGATCGCAACATACGCGGCCTTTACCGATTTTTTCGGGATCGGCGATGAGATCTGGCGCACCGATGATCCTGCCACCACCCTGCAAGCCTTTGTCAAGGCGATGGGCTGACGAGGCTAAAGCCAGACGCGCTCCACGAACCAGTAGCCACCGATCAAGGCGATGGTCACTGAGGCGGGTATCGCCACCCGGCCGCGGTATTTGGGGTGATTGCCGAACCAATAGCCCACCAACAGGTAAGCAAGCGCAATCACCGTAAGCTGCCCCAGCTCAACGCCAACGTTGAACCCGATCAGTGCTGAAATGAATTGCGATTGTGGTAGACCAAACTCCTCAAGGACGCTGGCAAAGCCCAATCCGTGCAAAAGGCCAAACCCAAAGACCACCGCTGTGCGCCAACTGTGCAGACGGCGGGAAAAGATGTTCTCGACTGCCACAAAAACAATCGAAACGGCAATCAGCGGTTCCACTATATCGGGATTCACCGTGACCAGCCCAAGGGCTCCGCAGGCCAGTGTAATGGTATGGGCCACAGTAAAGGCGCTGACCTGCCAGATCAGCGGCCGCAGCCGGGTGCTCAGAAAGAACAGCCCGAGGACAAACAGGATATGATCCAGCCCTTTCGGCAGGATGTGATCGAACCCCACAGGAATGTAGGAGATAAAGGCCTCATAGGGGGCAAGCGCGGAGCCCCCTGCAAGCGCTATGGGGCCGCTGTTTTCGCCGCCCTGCAAGTAACCTGTATAAGCCGCATCAACACCGTTCTGACGCAAAACGACCGCGCCCGAGCCTGTCGGCCAAGTCAAATTCATCACGTCCGCGCCTAATGGCAGAGGTGCAATCAGATCCAAAAAACTTTCGCGTGGAACATTCAGATCTCCGACAGGAGCAATCCGAACATCCTCAAGCTCTAGCGTGACCGAAGTCCCGGCTTCCAAGTTGATCGTTTTGACCCAATCTTCGGCAAAGAGGCGGAGCATGGGGCTCAGTTCTTCGGGAGGCAACGCGCGAAGCAGATCATAATCCCCGGCCTGTCCGGCTTCATCGGTGTCCTGATGAATATCAAGGTCTATGCCCGCGACAAAAGCTTCGGCATTCAGCCGCAGTTGCATTTGCAATTCACCGCCTTCGACTGCAAAGTCAGCAATGGTTGGCGTCACCTCATGGGCTTGTGCCTGCTCCGGCATCCATAGTCCCAAGCTTGACAGCAGGGCGATTAAAATCACGTTGAGGCGCAGTGGATAAAGAAGTCTGGTCATGAAAAATCGCCTGTTTCCGTTTGTAATTATTGCTAGCGTCATGGCGGGCACAGTTCCAGCCCTCGCGCATGAATTTTGGATCGAACCCCAAAGCTATCGCGTCACAGGTGATGAGCCAGTCGCGGCGGATCTGATGAACGGGGAAACCTTCAAGGGCGCGCGCCTGCCCTATTTTCAGACCCGCACCAAACGGTTCGACATTGTCTCAGGCGATACGGTCGCGCCCTATCAAGGGCGGATGGGGGACCTTCCGGCGCTGACCTTTCAGCCTGTCGAACCTGGCCTCTTTGCAATCGTACATGAAACCAAGCCGGAGACCCTCGTATACAAGACCTGGGAGAAGTTCGATGTTTTCGCGCAGCACAAAGGCTTTGCCAATATTCGCGTGCGACACGCAGAACGCGGCCTTCCCTTTGAGGATTTTGCTGAGCGTTATAGTCGGCATGCCAAGGCGTTGATCGCTGTAGGTGCGGGTGCGGGGTCGGACCGCGCACTAGGACTCGAGACGGAGTTTGTTGCCCAGGACAACCCCTACACCATGGCCGCAGGCGCCCTGCCCGTCTTGCTGTTGTATCAGGGAAAGCCGCGCGCGGATGCGCAAGTTGAGGTGTTTGAGCGCGGTCAGGATGGCAATGTTTCTGTTTTTCTGAGGCAAACTGATGCAGGCGGTCGCGTGAACATCCCCGTAAAGCCCGGCCACCAGTATTTGCTGGATGCAGTGGTCCTGCGCGCAGCCGATCCGGAAGACGGCGCCGTTTGGGAGACCCTTTGGGCGGCGCTGACGTTTGCGGTGCCCTGAGGCGCGATCGCGCTTGCGGGCCGCTGCGAAAGGCGGCATGAGGAGGACATGATGACGCATGAGCCCTCTCTCCAGCCCAAGTCGGACGCCAATCGGATCCTGTGCATCGGGTCCGTTTTGTGGGATATTATCGGCCGCTGCCCAGCCGAAATGCAGCGCGGCTCAGACATGCCGGGGCGGATCAGCCGCCTTCCGGGCGGCGTTGCCATGAACATTGCTATGACACTGGCCCGGTTTGGCATGGCACCCATTCTTTTGAGTGCCGTGGGCCGAGACCCCGAAGGAGAAGAGCTGATCGCGGCGTGTGGGCACCTGGGCCTTGATGCTCGTCACGTTTATCGCTCCGAAGATCTGCCGACCGACAGGTATATGGCTGTTGAGGGGGCAAATGGTCTGATCGCGGCCATCGCCGATGCCCATTCCCTTGAAGCAGCCGGTGCCAAAATCCTGCGGCCGCTTTTTGACGGCGCTTTGGGCTCCGAGGCTGCGCCCTATTCCGGTCCAATTGCCCTTGACGGCAATCTGACCCTCTCTCTTTTGGATGAGATCGCCGCCAGCCCCGCCTTTGAAACTGCGGATCTGCGGGTGGCGCCCGCATCCCCCGGCAAAGCAGAGCGTCTGCGCCCCTTCCTGCAGCGCGGGCGCGGAACGCTTTATGTCAACCTCGAAGAGGCGGGCCTGCTCTGTCAGGACAGTTTCAGCGACAGCGAGGTCGCAGCAAATGCGCTACTGGCCCGTGGCGCGGCGCGTGTGCTGGTCACCGATGGCAGCCGCGCGGCCACCAAGGCAGACGGACAGGAGATCCACACGCTTGAGCCGCCAAGGGTCACCGTGGCCCGCATCACCGGCGCCGGCGATACATTCATGGCCGCTCATATCGCAGCCGAGGCACGTGGAGAAGCGCCCAGTACGGCGCTGGCCTCGGCGCTGGCGGCCGCCGCAAGTTACGTTTCAGGAGAACCCCCGCTGTGATCCCCATTCAATTTTCTGCCGAAGTCACAAAAGCCCGGGCCGAGGGCCTGCCTCTAGTGGCTTTGGAAAGCACGATCATCACACACGGTATGCCGTACCCACAGAACGTCGAAACGGCTACTCAGGTCGAACAAGACGTACGTGAGGCGGGGGCGACACCGGCCACGATGGCTGTGCTTGAGGGCACGCTGCACGTCGGCCTTGAGGCCCAAACACTGGAGACACTGGGTCAGGCCAAGAATGTCGCCAAGGTCTCTCGCGCAGATATCGCCGCCTGTATTGCGACCGGTGGTACCGGCGCCACGACGGTTGCCGCCACCATGATTGCCGCGCGCATCGCCGGGATCGAGGTTTTCGCGACGGGTGGTATCGGCGGCGTGCACAAGGGGGCTGAAACCAGTTTTGACATCTCTGCCGACCTGTTGGAGCTGGCCCAGACCCCGGTAAGCGTCGTCGCAGCAGGCGCCAAGGCAATTCTGGATGTTCCCAAAACTCTAGAAGTGCTGGAAACCCAAGGGGTTCCGGTCATTTCTTATGGTCAAGACGCCTTTCCGGCCTTTTGGTCTGCGCAGTCCGACATGAGGGGGCCTTTGCGGATGGACAGTGCGGCAGAAATCGCCCGCGCCCATGCCATGCGGCGTGCCATGGATCTTCCTGGCGGGCAGTTGATCGCCAACCCCATCCCATCCGACGCGGAGATCCCGGCCGAGGTCTTGGCGCCTGTAATTTCTCAGGCACAGGACGAAGCTGACCGGCAGGGGATTACTGGCAAAGACGTCACGCCATTCCTTCTGCAGCGCATATTTGAGCTGACCGAGGGGCGCTCGTTGGTGGCGAACATTGCATTGGTGCGCAACAACGCCCGTCTCGCCGCGGAAATTGCACGAGAATTGAACGTAATCGCCCGCTGACAACTGTTTTCAGGACCTGCCCCATTGCCCTGCCAAATAACAGTGCATAGTTTTCCGCCATCAACCTTGCCTCTGCGGTACAATCACACGCGATGACTACTCCTTTTGACCAAGAACCCCATCGCAAGCCGGGCCTGTTGGCGCGGCTGCGTTCGTCCTTTCTGACCGGTATCGTGGTCATTGCGCCTGTCGGCCTTACGCTGTGGCTGCTTTGGACCGTGATGGGCTGGATAGATGGTGTGGTTCTGCCGCTGGTGCCGAACAATCTGCGCCCCGAGGAATATATCGGAATAAATCTGCGTGGCGTCGGGCTGATCATCTTCCTGTTGTTCACGATCATGGTTGGCTGGGTTGCAAAGGGGATCATCGGTCGATCCCTTATCACCTTTGCAGAGAACCTGGTGGACCGGATGCCGGTGGTGCGGTCAATTTACTCGGGGATCAAGCAGATTTCGGAAACGGTCTTTGCTCAGGCCGAGAGCAGCTTTGACAAGGCTTGCCTGATCGAATACCCGCGGCGTGGCGTATGGGCTATCGGCTTCGTGTCCACCAAGGCAAAAGGTGAGATTGCACATCGCGCGCAGACCTCCGGTGGGCTCATGAGCGTATTCATCCCGACCACGCCGAACCCCACGTCCGGTTTTCTGCTGTTTGTCCCGGAAGAAGATGTGACCATGCTGGAGATGTCGGTCGAGGATGCCGCAAAACTCGTGATCTCCGCTGGTCTCGTCTACCCGAATGCCAAGGACCCGAGCCAGCCCCCGGCCAAAGCTTGAGCTTTCCACGACAAGATTTCGAAATGGCGGGCCAATTTGTGACCCGCCAGTTTGTTAATCACAAAGCGGTCCAGCCGCCATCAACACTGATCGTGGTGCCGGTGATCTGAGCCGCGGCCTCAGAACACAGGAACACGGCCGTGCCGCCCAGCTGTTCGACCGTGGCGAATTCACGCGATGGCTGGCGTTCCAGCATGACCTTCTTGATCACCTCTTCCCGACCCATGTTGTACTTTGCCATCGTGTCGGGAATTTGCGCCTCAACCAGTGGGGTCAACACGTAGCCGGGGCAGATGGCATTGGCCGTGATTGCCTCTTCGGCCGTTTCCAGGGCCACGGTCTTGGTCATGCCGACAACCCCGTGTTTGGCGGCCACATAGGCCGATTTGTAAGGAGAGGCCGTTAGCCCATGGGCCGAAGCGATATTCACCACACGGCCCCATCCGGCGGCTCGCATCAAGGGCAGCGCTGCCGCGGTGGTGTGAAAGGCAGAACTCAGATTGATGGCGATGATCGCGTCCCATTTGTCGAACGGGAATTCGTCGATTGGGGCCACATGCTGAATGCCGGCATTGTTGACCAGGATGTCGCAGGCCCCTGCCTGATCGATCAAGGCGCGGCACTCGTCTCCTTTGGACATATCCGCCTTTATGTACCGTGCCGATACAGAAAACTCCTTGGCGATTTCGTTGGCTAGCGAGTGATCTTCATCCCGCTCAGTGAATGAGTTGAGGACCACATTCGCGCCCGCACGCGCCAGTTCGCGCGCAACTCCAAGGCCGATGCCGGAATTGGATCCCGTCACGACCGCTGTCTTGCCCTTCAATGTCATTGTTCAGCTTTCCTTCGCACTGAGTTTGGTTGCCGCACCTTGCCACGGGGCGACTGCGAAGAAAACGCGTAGGACTACGGATGAAACAAGAAGGATGCCGCGATTTCTTCAATGTTCGGATCCAAACATTGAAGGAACCAAAAAAAAACGCCCGCGCGAAGCGGGCGTCCAGTTATTGAGGCAGGTTTCATACAGGCAAGAAACCTATCGAGCAGTGACTTCTTTATACGCAATTTATTGCTTCCCTCCAAGCCAAAAGTTTGAAAAGAACAAGATTAGCCTCTACCGTTAAGGCTCAGCAAAATAAGGATAGAATGGGATTGTTGCCAAAGTGAGACCAGAATATTTCTCTGCGGCACGGGCCCTATTGGCCGGAATCGCCCTCGTTGCCTCAACCAGTTTTGCAACCGCAGAATCATCGCATGCCATTGCAATGTATGGAAAACCTGCGCTTGAGGCTGACTTCAAATCTTTACCCTATGTTAACCCTGGCGCCTTAAAAGGTGGCCGCCTTGTTGTTGGGAATACGGGTGGTTTTGACACTCTCAACCCCTTTTCACAGAAGGGCACCCCACCGTGGCAACTCAGGTTCTGGGGATACGAAAGCCTCATGGGGCGGTCGTGGGACGAACCTTTTACCCTTTATGGGCTGTTGGCCGAATCACTTGAAGTGCCCGAAGATCGCTCTTGGGTCGAATTTACACTGAGAGAGCAAGCGCGTTTTTCAGACGGAAGTCCGGTGACCGTTGAAGATGTCATCTGGTCCTACGAAACCCTCGGGACCGAAGGACACCTGCGATATCGCGGGTTTTGGTCGAAGGTTGACAAGATTGAACAAACCGGTCCGCGTTCTGTCCGCCTCACGTTCAACACAGAGGATCGTGAGTTGGCCCTGATCGCCGGTCTGCGCCCGATACTGAAAAAGGCCCAATGGGACGGCAAGGACTTTGCGGCATCCGGACTGAGTGAGGCGCCCATCGGAACGGGCGCTTATGTCTTGAGTGATTTTGAGCCAGGTCGTTTTGTGACGTTGACGCGCAATCCGGACTATTGGGGCGCCGATCTCCCGTTGCGCCGGGGCACACAGAACTTCGATGAGCTGCGTATCGATTTTTTTGGCGATGAAACCGTGCTGTTCGAAGCCTTCAAGGCGGGAGAATTGAGTGCCTACCGAGAGTTCAACCCGGACAAATGGGAAACCGCCTATGACTTCCCCGCCGCACAGAGCGGCGACATCATACGAACCGAGATCCCGCACCAGCGCCCATCGGGAATCACCGGGCTTGCCTTCAATACCCGCCGTGCGCCGCTCAATGACTGGCGTGTGCGCGAAGCCCTGCTCCTGGCGTTCAACTTCGAGTACATCAACGGCACGATCACCGGCGGCGTGCAGCCTCGGATTACGTCCTATTTTTCCAACTCGGCGCTGGCCATGGTCCCCGGGCCAGCCACAGGCGCAGTCCGTGCCCTGCTCGAGCCGTTTCGGAATGAACTGCTGCCCGGCGCGCTCGAAGGCTATGATTTGCCGCAAAGCGATGGCACCAGCCGTAACCGAAGGAACCTGCGCCAAGCCGTTGGGTTGCTGGCTGAGGCCGGATGGCAGGTGCAGGACGGCGTATTGAAGAATTCCGAGGGCAAGCTTCTTGAGTTGTCGGTGCTGCTGCGCCAGGGCGATAGCGAAATGAAGACGGTGGTGGAAATCTACGCCCGCGCTCTCGAGCGTCTTGGCATCAGGTTGATCCCTGAACTGGTTGATAATGCACAATATGTGGCGCGGCAGTCTGAATTTGATTTTGATCTGACCCGTGTGCGGCGCGACCTGTCGCTTAGTCCTGGAAACGAGCAACGGCTCTATTGGGGCCGTGCCGGCGTGGATCAGCCGGGGAGCCGCAACCTGATGGGCATCAACAGTTCGGCGGTCGAAGCAATGATCGACCATATGCTCACGGCAGAGAGCGCCGAAGCTTTTACTGCCGCGGTGCGTGCGCTTGATCGCGTGCTGATTTCGGGCCGCTATGTCATCCCGATCTGGCAATACGACAAGGGACGTATTGCCCATGTGAAAGAGCTGCGGCACCCTCAAGAGCTGCCAATCTACGGCGACCGTAGCGAGTTCTTTCCCCATGTCTGGTGGTACCAGCCGCGATAGCGTAGCTGTCTGCCCTCAGACAGATCGCGGCGGTTGAAACAGAAATGTTTCCTTTTTTTCCAGTTTTGCTACGATATGGGCGGGTAGTAGTGATGGTCGCGTGGGGAGAAACAAATGTCGGAGCATTTTGCCACTGCCAGTTGGGCCGTGCGTTTTCCCCGCGCCAAGCAACGCTTTCCCTATCTCCAGCGCCGTCTTGCGCCCTGTCCGATACGGGATAAGGACGGCTTTGTCGCATACCTGGCACAGTCCCATCATCTGACGCTGACAGAAGCACGTGAAGAGGCTGACGATTTCCTGTTCTGGGAAAGTCTCCATGCTGAACTGGAACCCGACCTCGAAGCGGATATGATTTAATTTGAGGGACTTAAGACAGAGACGTCACCCACAGAATGGTCGCATCCTCGGGGCTGACCGAAATCACGTTGTGGCCCATGGCCGCATCGTAATAGGCGCTATCGCCGCGCCGCATCTCAACCGGCTCGTAAAACTCGGTATAAAGCCGGATCACGCCCGTCAGCACGTATAGAAACTCTTCCCCGTCATGACGCACCCAGCCGTCAAACTCTTCCATCGACCGCGCACGTACACGCGCCCGGTACGGCAACATCTGCTTGCGAGTCAGCCCATCCGCAAGAAGTTCGTGCTCATAGGTGGCCGTGGCCTGCGCTGAGCCCTCTCCGGACTTGGTAATTGTCATCCGCCCATTCACCTGCTCGCGTTGCGGCGGCGTGAAAAGTTGCGGAACAGAAATCTCTAGCCCAACTGCGAGTTTTTTGAGGGCGTCATAGGTTGGGGACATCTGTCCGTTCTCAATCTTGGACAGGGTCGATCGGGCCAATCCCGCCTGATTGGCGGCATGCTCCAGGGTCCAGTCACGTGCCTTGCGTAACTCGCGCACGCGCGCGCCAAGATCCAGGGGTTCCGCCTGGGCGCTGTCGCCGCCTGCGCGGGCAATGCTGATCAGGGTTTTGGGGTCGCGATCCGTCATTGCGTTTCTATAGGACGAGCCGCCGCCGCTTGCAACGCGCCACATGCCGCGATAGCCAAGGCGCATGATCTCTGAACATGATACCGGACCCTTTGAGGCCTGCACGTCTCCATTCAACCTCGCTGCGCATGTCCTGCGCCATGCCAGCGAGCTGTCCGCCAAATCCGCGCTTGAGGTTCTTGGCGCCTCAACCAGCATGATTTGGACCTATGCGCAACTTGAGGCCGCTGTGCGGGGGACCGGTACAGGTCTTCTGGAAGCCGGTTTGAAACCCGGTGATATCGCGCTGATGCGTCTAGGAAATACTGTGGATTTCCCGATTGCCTATCTCGGGGCCATCGCAGTGGGAGTGATCCCGGTTCCCACCTCGGCGCAGTTGACCGAACCGGAAACCGCCAAAATCATGCAGGATCTGGATGTCGCCGCAGTGCTGCGCGATCCACAGGTCGTATGTGCCGACCATCCCAGGCAAGTCCTTCTTTCGGACCTTGAAGCGATGCGCGCGCGTCCGCCTTGCGCCTATGACATGGGGGATCCGAACCGCCTCGCCTATGTCGTCTATACTTCGGGAACCAGCGGATCGGCCCGCGCTGTTGCCCATGCCCATCGCGCGATCTGGGCACGGCAGATGATGGTCGCCGACTGGTATGATCTGAGGCAGGATGACAGGCTGCTTCATGCGGGTGCGTTCAACTGGACCTTTACCCTGGGAACCGGGCTGATGGACCCTTGGGCGATTGGGGCAACGGCGCTCATCCCGGACCCCGATACCCCAACCGATGCCCTGCCGGAGCTTCTGAACAGCAGTAGAGCCAGTATTTTTGCCGCTGCGCCAGGCGTTTATAGAAAGCTTCTCAGCCAAGAGAGTACGTTTGGACTGCCCGATCTCAGGCATGGGCTGTGCGCTGGCGAGAAACTGTCCCGCCACCTGTCCGAGCTGTGGAGGGCGCGCAGCGGTACGCCGCTTTATGAGGCATACGGGATGTCGGAATGCTCGACATTCATATCTGCCTGCCCGGCTCACCCGGCTCGCGGGGATGCTCTGGGGCGGCCACAGACCGGACGCCGCGTCGCCATCCTTGGCCCTGACGGCCCTGTCCCGCGCGGCACTGAGGGCACCATCGCCATTCACCGTAGTGATCCTGGATTGATGCTCGGATATATCAATGCTCCTGAGGAAACCGAGGCTCGTATGCAAGGCGACTGGTTCCTGACCGGGGACCAAGGTGCCATGTGTGAGGATGGGCAGATCACCTACCTGGGGCGCGCTGATGACATGATGAACGCCGGCGGCTTTCGTGTTTCTCCGATTGAGGTCGAAACAACCCTGTCGGCACACCCCGGCATAACTCAGGTCGGCGTCACAACCGTCGAAGTCAAAGCTGACACACATATCATCGTGGCCTTTTACACCGGTCCTCACGATCTTGAGACCAAGGAGCTTGAGGCCTTTGCAGCAGAGCGGCTGGCGCGTTACAAGCAGCCACGCGCCTATGTGCGCATAGAGGCATTGCCGACGGGCGCAAACGGCAAATTACTTCGGCGCGCCCTGCCCGCCCATTTCACCCGATAACCAAAGGATTGCCTTATGACACAAGACACGATGGTCAAGCTGGACATTCTCTCGGACCCGATTTGCCCCTGGTGCTATATTGGCAAGGCCAATCTCGACAAGGCTCTGGCCGAGATCCCGGGCCATCCTTTCGTGATCGAATGGCACCCCTTTCAACTCAACCCTGACATGCCGGATGAAGGCATGGACCGACGCGCCTATCTGGAGGCAAAGTTTGGCGGCAAGGACGGCGCGGTCCGCGCCTATGCCCCTGTCGTGGAGCATGCGGAGAAGGCCGGTTTATCCATTGATTTTGAAGCTATGCAGCGTACTCCTAACACGCTGGACGCGCATCGTCTGATCCATTGGGCCGGGATCGAAGGCAAACAGACCGAAGCTGTCGATGCACTCTTTTCCGCCTATTTCACCAAAGGTCAGGATATCGGGGATCCTGAAATCCTTGCTGACATTGCGGATGATATCGGGATGGAGCGTGATGTGGTTCTCAAGCTTCTTGAAGGTGAAAACGACCGGGAAGAGATACGGACCCGCGATGCCCACTCTCGCAAGATGGGCGTCAACTCGGTTCCGACCTTCATTGTGGCAAATCAGCACGCGGTTCCAGGCGCTCAGCCGCCCGAGTTGTGGAAACAGGTCATCGCGGATATTCTTGAGCAAATCAAATCCGCTCCCGCGCCCGAATAGAACAGGCCCCCGATGCCGTTTAAGCGTTCCAGTATTTTTGCGACCCTGATCGGCATCATTGCCCTCAGTACGGCGTATTTCCACTACTTTGAAAACTGGACCATCCTGGACAGCCTTTTCTTTACCGTGGTTACCATTTCCACCGTTGGCTACGGCAATCTTGTGCCTGTGACGGCGGCCGGGAAGATCGGCACGATGGTTCTCATTTTCAGTGGGCTTGGCGTTTTTGCATTGGCGATGCGCGAGTTCGCGCTTTACCAGATCCAGAAACGCGAAGAACAAAGCGAATGGCTCGTGGCGCGGCTGGGACGCCACCACCACGAGGTACCGCCAGCAAACGAAGATGACTGCCCTGATCCGGCCCCTTTTGAGCCGGGAAAACGCTAGAGTCACAACCTCTCGCGCAGCCACGCACAGCCCCCTGTGCGGGCTCGGTTCTGGCCCTGCCCGGATATTCATGATAACGCCACCATGGCACCGCCCGGATTGGATCCGATTTCCGAATCCTTCTGAAGCGGTGCAAGAGGTCATTCATGTCACAATCCCTTTCAAGCCCCACATCAAATCCGATGTCGAAGGGCGAATTTGTTGCCCTTATCGCGATGATGTTTGCAACGATCGCTTTTTCGATCGATGCCATGCTCCCGGCGCTGCCGGAAATTGGCCAGACGCTCAGTCCCGATCATGTGAATCGGGCGCAGCTCATCATTACCTCCTTCGTTCTAGGCATGGGGGTCGGTACCTTTTTTACCGGTCCGCTGTCTGATGCGCTTGGCCGTCGCCCGGTCATCTTTGGCGGCATTGCGCTTTATATTGTGTCCGCAGCCGCCGCTTGGGCCGCCGAGTCGCTGGAACTGGCCTTGCTGGCCCGTTTGACCATGGGGCTTGGGGCCGCTGGCCCCCGGGTGGTGGCCATGGCTGTGGTGCGGGACCTGTACTCGGGCCGCGAGATGGCGCGGGTTGTGTCGGTTGCAATGATGATCTTCACCCTTGTCCCCGCAATTGCACCGCTCCTTGGGGCCGGCATCATCGCCTTCTCCAGCTGGCGCGGGATCTTTGTCGCCTTTGCAGCCTTCGCCGTGATCATTGCACTTTGGATGGGGATACGGCTGCCGGAAACACTTGCGCAATCCGCTCGGCGCCCGATGCGCGTTTCCCTGATGGTGAATGCCCTGAAGGAGATGATCTCTCATCCAACGGTGCGCCTGTCTATTCTGGCCCAGTGCCTGTGCCTCGGGATGCTTTTCACCATGATCACGATGGTGCAACCAGCCTATGATGTGGTCTTCGACCGGGCCGAGAGTTTCCCATACTGGTTCTTTGTTGTGGCACTGATTGCCGGGACAGGAAGCCTGTTGAACGCTGTTCTGGTTGTGCGCCTTGGCATGCGGCGCATGGTCACGTGGGCATTGGGCGCGCAGATCATGCTGTCGGCTGCGATGCTGGTTCAGGAAAGCCTGCCGCTGGATAGTTCCACGGCCTTTGCCCTGTTTGTGGGCTGGCAGACCAGCGTGTTCTTCATGGCGGGTGTGACCCTCGGCAACCTCAACGCAATGGCGATGGAGCCGATGGGCCACATCGCAGGCATGGCGGCCTCGGTCATGGGGGCGATTTCGACGGTTGCTGCCGCAGCCATTGCCGCACCGGTCGGGCTGCTTTTTGATGGCTCATTGCTGCCGTTGACCGCTGGGATCCTCGCCATGTCCAGTCTCGGCTTCCTTCTCATGCTTCATATGGCGCGTGTCGAAGCGCGATCACCGGTTCTTTAGCGACTTGAAGGCGCGGTACCGCTTCCCTAACCTCTCCACCAATTTGGAGAGGTTTTTTCATGGCGGATTCCTACTATGATCTCGGCGATTATGCCTGCCCCGTAACCACTCAGTCTGCTGCCGCGCAGCTTTGGTTCAATCGCGGATTGATCTGGACATATGGGTATAACCACCAGGAAGCCTGCGCCTGTTTCCGCCGTGCAATCGAGGCAGATCCAGGTTGCGCCATGGCGCACTGGGGCCTCGCCTATGCCTCTGGTCCGAACTACAACATGCCATGGGAGCTACACGATCCCGCAACTCGGGCTGAGGCGCTGGCGATCGCATATGACGCCACGCAGACCGCACTGGCGCGGATAGAGGGGTGCACACCAGCTGAACGCGTTCTGGTCGAGGCGCTGGCTGCCCGCTACCCTGAGCGCGCGCCCGTAGACGATATGCACCTTTGGGATCATGCCTTTGCCGATGCAATGCGGGCGGGATTTGCTGAGGTTTCTGATCATCTGGATCTGCGTTGTGTCTATGTTGAAAGCCTGCTGAACCTCACGCCCTGGAAAATGTGGGATCTCAAAACCGGCGCGCCCGCACAAGGCGCTGCCACGTTTGAAGCACAGGAGGTTCTGGAGGCCGCCTTTGACACTTTGCCACATGCAATGCAGCATCCTGGCCTGTTGCACCTATACGTGCACCTGATGGAGATGTCGCCAACGCCGGAAAAAGCTTTGAAGGCGGGGGATGTTTTGCGAACCTTGGTGCCCGATGCCGGGCATCTGCTTCACATGCCGACGCATATTGACGTCCTATGTGGTCAGTATCGCGATGTGGTCTATTGGAACGAAAAGGCGATCGAGGCAGATCTGAAATATTACACTCGCGAAGGTGCCCATAACATCTACACCGGCTACCGTATGCACGACTATCACTTCGCGATCTACGGCGCTCTTTTCCTTGGACGAATCGAACCGGCCTTGCGGGCCAACCAGGGCCTGTGGGACACGGTCCCCGAAGACATGCTGCGCATCGTAAGCCCCCCGATGGCGGACTATTTCGAAAGCTACATGGCGATGCACCCCCATATCCTAATCCGCTTTGGCCGTTGGGATGAGGCCAAGGCGCTGGAGCTGCCAGAGGATCAGGATCTGTTCCTGACCCTGACTGCAACCACCCATTACGCGCGCGCCCTTGGCTATGCAGCCACCGGCGATGTCGCGCGCGCTGAGGAGGAAGAAAGGCTTTTTCTCGCCGCCAAGGATCGGGTGCCCGACACCCGCCTGATGCACAACAACCGTGTCGTTGACTTGCTTGAAATCGCAAAAGACATGCTGCGGGGGGAAATTGAGTATCGCAAGGGCAACTTTGATGTGGCTTACGCGCATCTGCGCCGCTCGGTCACGCTGGACGACAACCTTCCCTACGACGAACCTTGGGGCTGGATGCAGCCGACCCGTCATGCGCTTGGGGCGCTGTTGTTCGAGCAGGGTCATATCGACGAGGCTGAGGCGGTCTACCGCGCCGATCTGGGGCTCGATTGCAGCCTGCCCCGCGCGTCAATTCATCCGGATAACGTGTGGAGCCTCAAGGGCTTGCACGACTGTCTGGCTGCGCGCGGGGAGCAGGTGGAAATCCAGCACATCAAGCTGAAACTGGATCTGGCGCAAGCACGGTCTGACGGTGTCATGGCCTCCTGCGGCTGCGCTCAGATAGCCATGAAACCGGAATGCTGCGGATAGATCAGGCGCCGTCGGCCTTGGCCTTTTTCTTTTTGGCGACGAGTTTTTCGGCCAGATCTCGCGCGATGGCGAAGGCACCTTTGATCTTGTCGGAATCCTTCTTCCAGTCGCGCCGCACGACGATCTTGTTGTCCTTGACCTTTGCTAGCCCTTTCTGGTCTTGAATGAAGGCGACAAGGCCTTCGGGAGAGGCATATTTGTCGTTGTGGAACTGGATTGTCGCCCCTTTGGGACCGCCATCGAGCTTGGCAATGCCAGCCCTTTTGCACATCGCCTTTATGCGAACAACCAGGAGCAAGGTATTGACCTCTTTTGGTAATTTGCCAAATCGGTCGATCAGCTCAGCCGCAAACCCTTCCAGCTCCACCTTGGTGGTGAGCGAAGACAGACGGCGATAGAGGCCGAGACGCACATCAAGATCGGGCACGTAATCTTCGGGGATCAGCACGGGAACACCCAGGTTGATCTGCGGCGCCCATTGATCCTCGGTCTCGGACAGCCCGTCGATCTCCCCGGATTTGATCTTCGCAATCGCCTCTTCAAGCATCGACTGGTACAGCTCATAACCTACATCGCGCATCTGGCCCGACTGTTCCTCGCCCAGAAGGTTACCTGCGCCGCGAATGTCAAGATCCTGACTTGCAAGCGTAAATCCGGCACCAAGTGTGTCGAGTGACCCCAGAACTTTCAGCCGTTTTTCCGCTGTTGCGGTCAACCGCGCGCGGGGCTTCGTGGTCAGATACGCATAGGCGCGGGTTTTGGAGCGGCCAACCCGGCCCCGGATCTGATAGAGCTGCGCAAGGCCGAACATATCGGCGCGGTGTACGACCATGGTGTTGGCGGTAGGAATATCGAGGCCGGATTCAACGATGGTTGTCGCCAACAGAATGTCGTACTTGCCGTCATAGAAGGCATTCATCCGGTCATCCAGTTCTCCTGCCGCCATCTGCCCGTGGGCGACCACATAGGAGAGTTCGGGCAGTTGTTCCTTCAGGAACTCCTCGACCTCGGCCAGATCGGAAATGCGCGGGACCACGTAAAAGCTCTGCCCGCCGCGATAGTGTTCGCGCAGCAATCCTTCGCGGATCGTGACTGCGTCGAACTCGCTCACGTAGGTGCGGATCGCAAGACGGTCCACCGGAGGCGTGCCGATGATGGACAGGTCGCGCACTCCGGTAAGGCTGAGTTGAAGAGTTCGCGGGATGGGCGTCGCCGTCAGCGTGAGGACGTGTATATCGCTGCGCAGCTGTTTCAGGCGTTCCTTGTGACCGACGCCGAAATGCTGTTCCTCGTCGATGATCAGCAACCCGAGGTTCTGAAACTTGATCCCCTTGGCCAAAAGCGCATGGGTGCCGATCACGATATCAACGGTGCCCTTGGCCATGCCTTCGCGGGTCTTGGCGGCATCCTTCGTTGTAACAAATCGCGATAACTGCCTGACTTCCAATGGAAAGCCACGAAAGCGATCAGCAAAGGAGGCTGCGTGTTGCCGGGCCAGCAGGGTTGTCGGGGCGATTACGGCCACCTGAACGCCAGACATGGCTGCAACAAAGGCTGCGCGCATGGCAACTTCGGTCTTTCCAAAGCCTACGTCACCGCAAACCAGACGGTCCATCGGCCGACCAGAGGTCATGTCCTCCATCACGTCCTCGATGGCGCGCAGCTGGTCGTCGGTTTCCTGATAGGGGAACCGGGCCGAGAATTCTTCCCAGGCGTGGGGCGGCGGATCCATGATCGGGGCCTTGCGCAGCGCACGTTCGGCGGCGATCCGGATCAACCGGTCCGCCATCTCGCGGATGCGCTCTTTCAGCTTGGCTTTCTTGGCTTGCCATGCACCGCCCCCAAGACGGTCAAGCAAGCCTTCATCATGACCATACTTGCTGAGCAGCTCGATGTTTTCGACCGGCAGGTAAAGCTTGGCCTCTTCAGCGTATTCCAAAAGCAAGCACTCATGCGCTGCGCCCGCCGCCGTGATTACCTCCAGCCCCTTGTAACGCCCGATCCCGTGACCCACATGAACCACCAGATCCCCCGGTGTCAGTGATTGCGCCTCGGTCAAGAAGTTTTCTGCCTTGCGCCGTTTTTTGGGGGCACGGATCAGACGATCACCCAGGACGTCCTGTTCCGAGATGACCGTGAGCCCCGGCGCTTCGAAGCCGTGCTCCAACGCCCAGACCGCAAGGTGTAGCCCGGACTTTCCGATCCGCGTGCCATTGGCAACCGGGACCGCCTCCGCGAGCCCTTCATCCTCAATGAGGCCGCTCAGACGTTCCCGCGCACCTTCCGAGTAGGAGGCGACCACCACCGGCCCCTCTTGCAGGCGCAACTTAATATGAGTGGCCAAGGCCCCAAAAAGGCTGATGTTTTCCTGTTGCCGTTCAGGCGCGAAGTTGCGTCCGATCCGTCCGCCTGCATCAACCACACCCGGGCCGGAGGCCTGAGGTAAAGGATGGAACTGTATTGTTCGATGATCCGCTGTCGCGGCCTCCCAGGCCGTGTCCTCCAGATATAACAGCTCTGGCGGGGTCGGCTTGTAGACCGTATCCATGCGCCCTTTTTGCGCCATGGCCAGTTTTCGCGTCTCATACTGGTCCGCAACGCTGTCCCACCGCGCCAAGCGCGCTGGGGTCACCTGGTCATCCAGCGTGATCGTTGCATCAGGCAGGTAATCGAACAGGGTTTCGAGCTCTTCATGGAAAAACGGTAGCCAGTGTTCGATACCCTGGTGTTTGCGGCCTGCGCTGACAGCCTCGTAAAGAGGGTCGTCGGTCCCTGCCGCACCAAATTCAATCCGGTAGTTCTGTCGGAACCGCGTAATCGCGGCCTCATCCAAAATGACCTCGGAAACAGGCGCCAGTTCAATACGGTCCAATTTTTCAGTGGTGCGCTGTGTGGCCGGGTCAAACCGACGGACGCCATCCAGAACGTCACCAAAAAGGTCGAGCCGCACCGGGCCGGACTCACCCGGTGGGAAAATGTCAATGATACCCCCCCGGATCGCATAATCCCCAGGTTCCATCACCGTGGGACTTTGGGAAAATCCCATGCGAACCAAAAACTTGCGCAGGGCTTCTTCATCTATCCTGTGGTCCACACGCGCCGAGAACGCAGCCTCGCGCAGCGTCGCACGCGCAGGCACGCGCTGGCTTGCTGCATTGAGCGTCGTCAGCAATACAAATTCGCTTGGCATCTTCTGGACGAGAGCCGCCAATGTCGCCATACGCGCTGCGGAAATATCGGCATTGGGCGAAACGCGGTCGTAGGGCAGACAGTCCCAGCCAGGAAACACAAAGACCGGCATGTCGGGCGCAAAAAAGGAAAGCGCGGCGCGCATGGCTTCCATCCGCTTGTCGTCACGTGCCACATGCAGCACCGGTCCGCCGGATGATCGTACCTCCTTCAGGATCAGACGGGCATCATACCCTTCGGGGGCGCCGCCCATGGTAACCGCACGTTGCGCCATGCTGTGGTTTCCTCTTGCTGTTCGAATGAGCCCTTTGGGCGTTAGCCAAAAGCCCCAAGCCGAAGGTTCTGATACATGCCCCACATTGCCGTGAGGAAGATGAAGATCATCCCGATGGATTGTATTGCAAATCGGCAGGTGGCAAGGCGACGATAAAGCGCTTCTTCGCGTGGCTCATGCAGATAGATGGATCTGGCTGTGAGGAGGTTTATCACGCCCACCAACGACATGGGGAAGAGCAGCAGAAAAACCGCCTGCGCGAACTCCACATTTAGAAGGAAGCCCAGCGTGCCAAGAGAGGAAAGGATGAAGCAGACGATCCCAAGGATCCAGAGTCCCGCAACATCAGCGACATAAAGCAGTCTGTTGACGTTGATCCGGACAAGGTCATGCAGATCAAGAGCTGTTTGCCCACCAACCTTACGCGCCCTGTGCACCATATCGAAGGGCACGCCGAGGATCCAGTGGCTCGCAGAGGACCACAGGACCGCCAAAGCGATCCAATACCACAGGTTTGAAAACGATCGCAGATCGATCATCTCCGATAGTGTCTGCAGCAGATCCAAACCGTCGCCCTCTTTGGTGCCGTGCCCGTGGCGCCCTATATCCACCGACGCGCGGCGCAGTACAAGCCCCGCGATGCCTGCCCCTCAAGGCGCGGCGAATGTGCCACTTGCCACTCGACGCCGTTCCATGCGACCCAAGAGCCAGCAACAATACGAGAGACCCCGATGAAGCCGACTGTCGCCCCCTTCCCCGCCGCCCGCCTGCGCCGCACGCGTGTCTCCTCTGCAATTAGGGGTCTGGTGCGGGAAAACACGCTGACGACAGATGATCTGATCTGGCCGGTATTTGTTCGGGATGGCGAAGGGATTGAGGAACCTGTGATCTCCATGCCCGGCGTCGTGCGACGTTCGGTGGACAAGATCGCAGAGGCCGCCCGCGACGCTCAGGCCCTTGGGATCCCTGCGATCTGCCTGTTTCCCTACACTGACCCGGCCCTCAAGACCGAAGACTGCGCAGAAGCCTGGAACCCGGATAATCTGTGTAATCGTGCCATACGCGCAATCAAGGCCGTGGCCCCGGACATAGCGGTAATGACTGATGTGGCGCTGGACCCTTACAACATCAATGGCCATGACGGTTTTGTCGTTGACGGCGAAATCCTGAACGATGAAACGGTCGAGGCTTTGGTAAAGATGACCCTGGCACAGGCCGATGCCGGTGCTGATATCATTGGACCGTCCGACATGATGGACGGGCGGATTGGCGCGATGCGCAATGCATTGGAAAAGGCCGGGCACAGAAACGTCTCGATCCTGTCCTACGCGGCTAAATACGCATCCGGCTATTATGGACCATTCCGCGATGCTGTCGGAGCCTCAGGAGCTCTGAAAGGTGATAAGAAGACTTACCAGATGGACCCGGGTAATTCGGACGAGGCGCTTCGCCTCATTGAGCGGGACCTTCAGGAAGGTGCGGATATGGTCATGGTCAAACCGGGCATTGCCTACCTTGATATCTGTTACCGCGTGAAAACCGCCTTTGGTACCCCAACCTTTGCCTATCAGGTGTCCGGTGAATACGCCATGGTCCAGGCCGCGGCACAGAACGGATGGATCAACGGAGAACAGGTCATGCTCGAAAGCCTTTTGGCTTTTAAGCGAGCAGGATGCGATGGGATCTTGACCTACTTTGCCCCGGAAACAGCGCGCATCCTGAACGGGTGATATCCACGAAAGTTCTACTTTCCGCAGTCCGGGGGCAAGATGCTGCTCACCACGCGTTCTGGCCAGCGTGCGATGGATGACAGGCTGCGGAAATGTGCGTATAATCTTGCGAAAGCCAGAAAATTGGCCTTGGACGACAGACTTTCAACGACAACGTGACAGGCAGATAATCACAATGAGCAGACACCCTTCTACCCGCGTTACACGCCGCGGCTTCACCTTGGGAGTTCTGGGCGCAGTCGGGGCGGTTGCCGCCTGCGGAAACGGCGTCGGCACCAACAACGCGGCCACGATCGATGCCCGCGTCGATGCCACCCTGAACCAGATGTATCGCGAATACCCGAACACCATTGATCTAGCGGAGAAGTCCACCGGCATGTTGGTGATGCCGCTGGTCACCGAAGCCGGCTTTCTGGTCGGTGGTGCCTATGGGCGCGGCGCGCTGCGGATCAACGGGGTGACCGTTGACTACTACTCCACCGTCAAAGGCAATGCAGGCCTGCAGATCGGCGCGCAGCAATACGCCCATGTGTTGTTCTTCATGACAGATGATGCGCTTGCGGGCTTCCGTCGCTCCTCTGGCTGGGCGGCCGGAGCGGATCTGGAATATGTGGTGCGCGATGATGGAAATTCGGTCGCCGCCGACACCAATACGCTTACCTCTCCTATTTTGGCTGCGGTGTTCGCCCAGGCAGGCCTTCGCATCGGAGCGACCTTGGAAGGCACCAAATACACTCGCATCATTCCCTGACCCCTTGCGCCGTGCGGTCGGATGGATCAAAAAAAGAAGGCGCGCCATAATTGGCGCGCCTTTTCAGTTTCTTGAAAGGTTAAGCTCACCCACCTTCTCGCAGGCGTTTGAACAAGGACGAGGTATCCCAACGTCCACCGCCCATCTTTTGAACATCCTTGTAGAACTGATCGACCAGGGCCGTTACGGGAAGGCTGGCCCCCGTTTCATCAGCGGCGTCGAGGCAAATTCCGAGATCCTTGCGCATCCAGTCAACGGCAAAGCCATGTTCGAAATGATCATCCAGCATCGTCTCGTAGCGGTTCGACATCTGCCAGCTACCCGCTGCGCCTTGGCTGATGACTTCGACCACCGCACGGCCGTCAAGCCCGGCTTTTTCAGCGAAATGCAGTGACTCCGCCAATCCCTGAACAAGACCTGCGATTGCGATCTGGTTGCACATTTTTGTCATCTGACCTGCACCGCTGTCGCCGATACGGCGGCAGATCCTCGCATAGGCATCGATAATCGGCTCTGCCTTGGCATAGGATTCGGCGTCGCCGCCGCACATCACCGAGAGGACGCCGTTTTCAGCGCCGGCCTGACCACCGGAGATCGGCGCATCCACGAAAGAAATGCCTTGTGCCTTTGCAGCTTCATAAAGCTCGCGCGTGACCTTGGCCGATACAGTCGTGTGATCCACAAAAATGCTGCCCGGCTCCATTCCTGCGAATGCGCCGTCCTCACCCAGGCAAACCGACCGCAGGTCATCATCATTGCCAACGCAGGACATCACGAACTCAGCACCCTTGGCTGCTGCGCGCGGTGTTGACGCGCTGGCGCCCCGATGCTCCGAAGCCCAACTTCCGGCCTTGTGTGTAGTCCGGTTATAAACCGTAACCTCATGCCCGGCGGATTTAAGGTGGCCTGCCATTGGATAGCCCATTACCCCCAATCCCAGAAACGCAGTTTTTGCCATGTGCTTTTCCCTCGTGCTGACTTCGCTTATGTTGGCGTCACCCTAGCATTGGCGCCGCAGGGTGCAATTGCGCCGAGGCCCCAAATCAAGAAAACAAACGGAAAATATCCTTTATGGCGCACCTCTTCCGCTGGCTGCTTCGTCTCACCGCCTCTTTGATTCTGCTCGGGTTGGCCGCCCTTCTGCTGGCCTACTACTTTGCCTCACAATCCCTGCCGGACTACACCAAGACGATTGCTCTTCCCGGCCCTACTGCCCCGGTGGAGATTGTACGTGACAATGCGAATGTGCCGCACATCTTTCCTAGCCTCGGCGCCAGCGATGAGGATGCTTTTTTTGGCCTCGGATATGCCCACGCCCAGGATCGCCTTTGGCAGATGGCGGTAATGCGCCGCACCGCACAGGGCCGCCTTTCCGAGGTGTTTGGCCGCCGCACAGTGGACGTGGACACCTTTGTGCGAAGGCTGGATCTTTATCGTCTGTCTCAGCAATCGGTTGCCGTGCAAACGCCAGAAACCCTGGTTGCCTTGCGTGCCTATTCGGCAGGCGTGAATGCGCGTCTGCAAGAGATCAACGAAGAGGCCCTTGGTCGCGGGGCCCCGGAGATGTTCCTCTTCAACATGCCGCTCGCCCCTTGGCAGCCCGCAGACAGTATCGCCATTATGAAGCTGATGGCCTTGAAACTGTCAGGACATCTACACGAAGAAATCCTGCGCGCGCGCACATCGCTGGCTCTGGATGATCTTGAACGGCTACCCGATATTTTGCCTGATGCCCCTGGTTCAGGCATTGCCGCCCTGCCTGAGTACGCTGCACTTTTCCCAAATTTGCAACGGTTTGCGGGAAGTACTTCAATAAGTCCTGCGGATCCTTTGTCCCCCTTGTTCCCCCTCGCGCCACGCGGGCGCGGTGGAGCATCAAATGCCTGGGCGGCCGACCCCAGCCGTTCCGCCACTGGGGGAACGCTGCTGGCCAATGATCCGCATCTTGGCCTGAGCGCGCCTGGTATCTGGTATCTGGCGCGCATGGAACTTGCGACCGGGGGGGTCATTGGCGGCACTATTCCCGGTGTGCCCGCAGTGATCACCGGGCGGTCAGATCGCCTCGGCTGGGGGATCACCTCATCCTACATGGATGATCAGGATTTGTTCATCGAGAAGATCAACCCGCAGAACCCCGAAGAATACCTGAGCCCCGAAGGTTACAAGCCGTTCACAACCCGGCGTTCCATTATCAACATCAAGGATGCCCCGCCAATAACTCTGACGCTGCGCTGGACGGCCAATGGCCCGGTCCTGCCCGGAACCCGGTTTGATTTGGGGACGATCACGCCCCCCGGACATGTTGTTAGCCTTGGTTGGACAGCATTGAGCGGTGAGGACACCTCTGTCAGCGCTGCCATTGCCCTGATGCGGAGCGGCACTGTTCAGGACGCGATCAAGGCCGGCGAAGCCTATATCGCCCCCTCACAAAACCTTGTCCTTGCCGATCAGCGCACGATTGCCATGAAGACGATTGGAGCCATCCCTCAGCGGGATGCGCGCCACCAAAGCAAGGGCCGCATGCCAAGCCAGGGCTGGCGCCGGGAAAATCTCTGGCAAGGCCGCGCGCCCTATGCGGCCAACCCGGAATTCGTAACCCCACGCGGTGGTATTTTGGGCAATACCAACAACAAGGTAGTGGAACGCCCCTTTCCCAACCATGTATCTTTTGACTGGGGTGACACCCAGCGCATCCATCGCTGGCGCAAGCTGATGCAGACCCGCGAGGTTCATACCCGTGACAGCTTTATTGAAGCGCAGCTTGACACGGTTTCTTTCTCGGCTCGCACCCTGCTGCCACTGATCGGCGCCGATCTTTGGTTCACAGGAGAGGCCGCACCGGAAGGAAGCCGAGAACGGCAGCGCCATTCCGCCTTGCGCCTTCTGTCCGAATGGAACGGCGAGATGAATGAACATCTGCCGGAGCCGCTGATCTACGCGGCGTGGGTTCGCGCCTTGCAACAGCGATTGATCGCAGACGACTTGGGTACGCTCGCCGAAGAGTTCAAACATGTTGATCCGCTTTTCATCGAACGGGTTTACCGTGATATCGATGGTGCCTCCTTGTGGTGTGATGTTCGCCAAAGCGCGCCGCGTGAAACCTGCACGGATATGGCACGCCTTGCCCTTGACGATGCTCTACTTTGGATCGAAGAGCGCTACGGCACGGCGCTCGAATCCCTGCGCTGGGGAGATGCGCATCAGGCCGCGCACGATCATGAAACCTTGGGTGAAGTGCCGTTGCTCCGGTTCTTCGTGAACATCCGCCAAACCACCAGCGGCGGTGACAACACGTTGCAACGCGGTCGCACATCTGGCGAAGGCCCGGAGCCGTTTCAGAACGTACATGCGGCTGGCTATCGCGGAGTCTATGATTTTGCCGATCCCGACAGTTCAGTCTTTGTCTCTGCAACCGGTCAGTCTGGGCATTTTCTGTCCCGCCACTATGATGACATGGCGCAGCTTTGGCGCCGCGGGGAATACGTACCAATGTCGCTGGATGCGGATCTTGCGCGCGCGGCCGCCGTCGGCGTCACCCGGATCACCCCAAGGAACTGATCAGTCATGCAGGACCAAGCCGTTCCACTGATCGTTTTCGGTCTTTTGTTCTTTGCGGGGCTTGCCGCTGACCGGATCGGACGGCGTTTTCACCTGCCTCGGGTGACGCTTCTTCTGGGTTTCGGGATGTTGGTCGGCGAGGCCGGCTTTGATCTCTTGCCCGAGAGCCTGACACGCCTTTATCCCGTGATTGCGGTAGTTGCGCTTAGCGCGGTTGCTGTTCTGCTCGGTAGTGCTCTTTCCCTGCACAACCTGCGCGAACACGGTAGCACGGTTCTTGTGGTGTCGCTTTCGATTGTGGTCGTCACTCAGCTGGTGGTCAGCGCAGCGCTGTGGTCCATTGGACTGCCGGTCATTCTGGCCCTTCTGCTGGGAGCAATGGCAACCGCGACTGATCCAGCAGCCACCTACGATGTCATCGATCAATCCGGCAAAGACACCTCCTTTACCCGAACTCTCAAAGGGTTGGTGGCCATTGATGATGCTTGGGGATTGCTGGCTTTCACCCTCGCCCTAGTGGTGATTGACCTGATCCTCGGCGCTGGATCCGGCACAGCGCCGCTGGCAGAGGCCGCTTACGAGATCCTCGGCTCTATCGCACTTGGATGTGCGATAGGCGTTCCAGGTGCGCTTTTGACTGGGCGACTCTCGGATGGGGAACCGCTTAGGATCGAGGCGCTCGGTCTGATCTTCCTGACCGCGGGCCTTGCATTGATGCTGGACCTTTCCTACCTCGTCGCAGGCATGACGGTCGGGGCTGTGATCGTGAACCTGGCTCAGCACCATACGCGTGCCTTTCACGAAATCCGCAATTTCGAGTGGCCCTTCATGATAATTTTCTTTGTTCTGGCAGGCGCAACGCTGGTCCCCTCTGATCTGGTCACCTATGGTCTGGCCGGGCTTGCCTATATCGTTTTTCGGATAGCGGGGCGGATTCTGGGCGGACTGGTTGGGGGCAAGATGGCGCATGTTCCCCGAAACGAAGGCCCCTATTTTGGCGCCGCTATGCTCCCTCAGGCAGGAGTGGCCATCGGGATGGCTCTGGCCGCATCAGAGCGTTTCCCGGAGTATGCCCACCAGATCATGGCGCTGGCGATCGGAACCACTGCCGCCTTTGAGCTTGTCGGACCGATCATCGCCGCCCTGACCATTGCAGCGCAGTCCAGATCCGCGGAACTTCGGAACACCGACTGACCAGTGCTCACAGAGCGTCGTATTGTGCCTTTTGCTTTGGAGTCCACAAAACGGTGATATCAAAGCCGCTATCTGTCTGTTCCTCGCTGACCACAACATCCTGCCGAAACAGCCAGGCACGCTGTTTTCCTTGCGAAAAGTCAAGACTAAGCAGATCCTGATGCTTCTTGCCTTGCAGCTTTTCAGCAATGTCCGACAGAAGCCCGTCTATCCCTTCGCCCGTGAGGGCTGAAATAGCGTGGATATTCTCTTCGCGCCCTGCTCGGTCACGCCGCGCAGCGGCTTCATCCTCGTTCAGGTTGTCAAGCTTGTTCCAAACCTCGATCAGGGTACGTTCCTCGTCTACCCCGAGAGAGGCAAGGATCGCGGCAACATCAGCGGCCTGATGCTCGCTTTCGGCATGGCTGATGTCACGCACATGCAAGATCACATCAGCCGCAAGAACCTCTTCCAGTGTCGCCCGGAAAGCCGCGACCAGTTCGGTCGGAAGGTCTGAGATAAACCCGACCGTATCGGACAGGATCACCTCTGGCCCATCCGGCAGTACAAGGCGCCGCATCGTCGGATCAAGAGTGGCAAAGAGCATATCTTTGGCCATCACTTCCGCACCGGTCAAGCGGTTGAATAGCGTTGACTTTCCCGCGTTGGTATAGCCAACCAAGGCAACGATCGGATAAGGCACCTTGGCGCGGGCCTCGCGGTGCAGCGTACGGGTCTTGACCACCTTGTCCAGCTGCCGACGCAGGCGCACAAGCTGGTCGTCAATGGCGCGGCGGTCGGCCTCGATCTGGGTTTCACCGGGCCCGCCGACGAACCCCAAACCGCCCCGCTGCCGTTCGAGGTGTGTCCAGGCCCGGACCAATCGGGTCCGCTGATAACTCAGCGCTGCCATTTCCACCTGCAAAACGCCCTCGCGGGTGCGCGCGCGGTCCGAGAATATTTCAAGGATCAGGCCCGTGCGGTCGAGTATCTTTACCTTCCATGCCTTTTCGAGGTTGCGCTGCTGCACCGGCGATACAGGGCCGTCGATCAACACCAATTCAACCTCTTCGCCCTTAAGGCGCTGTGCCAACTCGTCGATCTTGCCTGATCCAAACAGCATTCCCGGCTGCGCCTTGGGCAGCCGCACGATATCTGAGCCGATCACATCAAGATCGGGCAAAGCACGGGCAAGGGCTACGGCTTCTTCCAGCGCAGGTTCTGGATCGCGCCTGTCTGGGTCGGATTTGATTTCTGGATGCAGCACCCAGGCTCGGGTGCGCTTCCTGTCATGCTCCATCAAGAGGCGTCTTCACCTTCATAGAGGCTGATCGGCTGCGCCGGCATGATTGTGGAAATCGCATGTTTGTAAACCAGCTGCGACTGACCATCGCGGCGCAGAAGAACACAAAAGTTGTCGAACCAGGTGATCACACCCTGCAGTTTCACACCGTTGATAAGAAAGATAGTAACCGGAACCTTGGTTTTGCGAACGTGATTCAGGAAGGCATCCTGAAGATTCTGTCTGTCCGAAGCCATTATTGTTATCTCGCCTTTTTTCTTGCTATGCGCTGCGGGCCAACGCGCGGTATCAAATCCAACTATGGACGCAGTCCAATCGGGTTTCCACCCGAAAAAGACCCGTTCCTGTCGCAGGTTAACCAGCTTTGCCTAGCTGCGCCAGAGATTTGGCGACAAAAGCGCGATGATTGCCAGTGTTTCAAGCCGTCCTAGAACCATTGCCAAACAAAGCACCAGTTTGGCCGAAGGTACCAGCTGGCCAAGCATGATCGGTTCACTCGCAGCGATTTCTGTCAGCGGTCCCGTGGTGGACAACGCCGCAATCGCAAGGATCAACGAGGTTTCAAAGTCCGTTCCCAGCGCCGCCAGCAAAATGCTGATGAGTGCAAGCGACAAGGCAAAAAGCATGAAAAAGACCCAGGCGACAAAGGCACCGTTCTTTTGCAGGCGCCTGTTACCTCCACCGCCGCCACTGATCGACGAGGGATGGACCAGCCGCTCCATCTCGCCAAGGCCATTGAGGTAGAGCGCGTAGACTCGCAGAAGTTTTACGCCGCCGGCCGTGGTCGCAACACCGCCACCGATCAGAGCAAGGCCCAGAAGGATCATACCGGGCGTATTCAGACCTGACCAATCCTGCGCTGTCTGCCAATCGGCGCTTTCAAAACCGGTGGTAGACAGGAAGGACATGACGGTAAACAAAGCCCCCCAGAAAGCGCGCAGGGCTTGGATCGCATCTTCATCTGCAGCCACCTCAAAAGTCGCCAGCCAGTGGCGCAGGAACAGCAGCAGCGGCACACCAAAAACGATCAAAAGCCCGGCACGAAATTCCGGATCGCGGTCCAATCGCCCATGCCCGTTGGTGACCGTATCGCTGGAAAAGGTCAGTCGGGACAAGGCGAAAAACATGAACAGGAACATGACCATTTCACCCGCAACGCCGCTGCTGGCCTCATGCGTTCCCCCAACTGCAGAGATCCCGGAAGTTGCCATGACCGACATGGAATGCGTCAATCCGGGAAGCGCCTTGCTGCCCGTGATCATCAGCAGCGTCCACAGGATCAGCGTCAGTGCCGAATAGACCGGAGTCAGGGCGCGCGCGACCATGAACAGCCGTCTACGCGGATCAGCTTGTTGCATTTGAACCGGCGTACCGCCACCTCCGCCGGGCTCTCCGCGCGCCGTGACCTCAAAGCCGCCAAGAAAAAGCGGTGCGAGGATCGCAGATGCAGCGACCCACATCAAAAGCCCGCCAAGCCACCCAACGAGCGCGCGCCACAGATGCACGCTGGGCGGAAGGCGTGCTGGATCGGCGAAAACATCGGCGCCCGTCGTGGTTACTGCGCTGACCATGTCAAAGTAGGCATTCAGAAAGCTTGTATTCTTGAGCGCATCATGGACAGGAATAGCCAGAAAGACCGGCAATACTGCAAAGGTTGCGAGAAGAGACAGAAGCTGGCCAGGCATCCCGAACCGCGGCTTACGGTTGCCCAACGCCAAGGCGATGACGGCGACCGCAAACAAGCCCAGAAGGCCAGAGAAAAAGAAACTTTGCGATGTAGGGTGATCGTTCAGTACCACCGCGTGCACTGCAGGGATCCACATGGCAATGCAGGCGATGCCCCAGATTAGCAGGAACAGCGGCAGGCGTAAAAGGCCGGTCGGAGCCGTGAAACGATGCGCCATGTCAGAAGTAGTCGATCGAGACCTGCATCAGTCGCTCGACCTCTGGAACATCAGCGGCCATGGCAAAAAGCGCGATCACATCACCTTCTTCGATGCGCAGCTCTCCGCTTGGCGGCAGCATTTCGCCCCCCTTGAGGACCCCGCCAACCAGCACGCCTTCGGGAAACGGGATGTCGCGGACCGCCTGCCCGGCTAGCGGTGTGGTTCCCATCACCTCGGCCTCGATAACCTCGGCTTCAGCGTCTCCGATAGAGTAGACCTGGCGCACCCTCCCATAGCGAATGTGTTGGAGGATTGAACTGACGGTGGTAGATCTGGGGTTTATGTAGGCATCAATCCCGAGATGTGACATCAAGGGCAGCAGGGTGGGATCGTTGATCAAGGCCACCACAAACGGGCACCCCTCGGATTTGGCCCGAACGGCTGCCAGCATATTCGTCTTGTCATCATCGGTCACCGCCAGCATCGCATCTGCCCGTCCGATCCCCGCCTCAATCATGAGAGACCGGTCAAGCCCATCGCCGTGCAAAACGATCGTACGCTCGAGGGTTTCCGCTGCGCGTTCCGCACATTTTCGGCTTTTCTCGATGATCTTGGCACGTATCCGGCCCGTCTTTGCTTCCAGAGCCTTGGCAACTTCAAGCCCTACGTTGCCGCCCCCTACGATAACAACGCGATCCTGGCGTTTCTCTTTTTTTCCAAAGACTTCAATGGTCCTGTTCACGTCATCGACGTGGCAGAACACATAGGCACTGTCACCAACAAACAGCTGATCACCCGGCTCAGGTGCAAAAAGCGTTCCTTCCCGGCGCACGCCAACGACGATGGCTCGAAGGGTCGAGAACAGATCGGTCAGCTGCCGCAAGGGCGTATTGATGATCGGGCAGTCCTCATCAATATGAACTCCCAAGAGCTGCGCCTTACCTCCCATAAAGGTTTCTGTATCAAAGGCCGCCGGAGCGGAAAGTCGCTGAATGGCTGCAGCCGCGACCTCTCTCTCCGGGCTGATGACCACGTCGATGGGCAGATGATCGCGGCGGTATAAATCCGAGTAGATCGCAGTCAAATAGCTTTTGGCGCGCAGCCTGGCGATTTTGCGCTGAATGGAAAAGACCGAATGGGCAACCTGACAGGTCACCATGTTGACCTCGTCGGAGTGTGTGGCGGCAATGATCATGTCTGCATCCCGCGCACCGGCGCGATCCAGGACATCGGGATATGACGCAAAGCCCGCAACCCCTTGGACATCGAGTGTATCCGTGGCGCGGCGCACCAGTTCGGGATTGTTATCCACGACCGTTACATCGTTCAGTTCGCCCGACAAGTGCCGTGCGATCTGCCAGCCCACCTGGCCGGCCCCACAGATGATAACCTTCATGATCCATTCCCTTGGGCGCGATCTTGCCAGTTTTGAATGACAGAAGGGCGCAAGAGCGTCAAATCAATTGTATCGTGCAGTATTGCAGGGCAAGTTAGCCCCATGACGATGCTAAATAAATCCATCCAGCTGAGCCTCCTGGCCATCACCGTCGCAGCCTGCGGTCCGATCCCGGTCTATTATCGTGAGGGCGCATCGGTAGATCGCCTCGACGCAGATAACCTTTCCTGCAAGGTGGCCGCGCTCAAGGACGCCCCAGTCGAGAACCAGATCCGACAGCACCCGCCCAGATACTATCCCGGTGAACGTGTTTGCGCCGATGGCAGCTGCTGGACACGGCCAGGCTATTGGGTTGACGGGCAGGTTTACACAGTGGATGTGAACCTTGGCCTGCGTAAGCAGCTGGAGCAAAGCTGTATGGCCAATAAGGGTTACAGCCAAGTAGCTCTCAAGCGATGCACAATGGAAGAGGTTTCCTCGCGCCTTGCCTCACAACCAGCCAGGCTGCCGCCTTTGAATGAACAGGCCTGTGTCTGGCAAAGCCCAGACAAACAGCTCCGCATTCTAAGCCCCTGAATTTCAAGGTGCCTTCCAGCGCCCGGCTTGCGGCAGGCGATCGGCCTTGGAGTAAAGGGACCTCAGACCGGATCGCTCTCTTTCTCCTCGACGTGAGCAATGCGCGCGCCAGCCTTGTTCGAAGTGACAACACCGAGCGATTTAAGCTTGCGATGCAGAGCAGAGCGCTCCATGCCGACAAACGACGCGGTCCGGCTGATGTTGCCGCCAAAACGGTTGATCTGGGTCAGCAGGTACTCCCGTTCGAAAGCCTCTCGCGCTTCGCGCAGAGGCAAGGTTGCCAACGCACCGGACAGAACCACGCGCCCCTCGCCCTCTACCTTTTCCTCTTCGCGTGGGAGATCCCTCGCATCGATCGGCTCGCAGCCGTCTCCGAGGATCAGGATCCGTTCCACCAAGTTCTTGAGTTGCCGGACGTTGCCAGGCCAGGTCATCGTCTGCATCAGCGCAACAGCCTCTTCCGTCAGTTCGCGCAGAGGCAACCCCTGAGCCTCGTTGAAGCTGCGAATGAAATGCTCTGCCAGCACCGGAATATCCTCGCGCCGGTCGGCCAAGGACGGCACGGCGATCGGCACCACATTCAGGCGATGGTACAGTTCCTGTCGGAACCGACCGGCTTCAATTTCAGCGTCCAGCGGCTTGTTGGTCGAAGAAATAACACGGAGATCCACTTTCAGGTTCTCAGTGCCTCCGACGCGGCGGAATTGCTGATCGACAAGAACTCGAAGGATCTTGGACTGAGTGCCCGCAGGCATATCTGCGACCTCATCAAAGAACACAACGCCGCCATCCGCTTGTTCCAACAGCCCTGGCTCCACGCCCTTCTCCGAAGTCTCGCGGCCGAACAGCACCTCCTCCATCCGTTCCGGCTCGATGCTTGCACAGTTGACGGTCACAAACGGGCTAGAGGCGCGGGCGGAATTTGAATGAATGTAGCGCGCAGCGATATCCTTGCCTGACCCCGCTGGCCCGGTGAGCATCACGCGACCATTGGATTTTGTAACCTTGTCCAACTGGGCGACGAGCGCGCGGAAGGCCGCCGAGCTGCCAATCATTTCTGCCGCGCCGGTTTCCTTGCGACGCAGACTGGTGTTTTCACGGCGCAGGCGGGATGTTTCCATGGCACGCCGGATCACAACCATCAACTGGTCGATATTGAACGGCTTTTCAATGAAATCGTAGGCGCCCTGTTTGATCGCGGCGACCGCGATCTCGATGTTGCCGTGGCCCGAGATGATCACAACCGGAACTTCAGGGTGGTCCCGCTTGACAGTCTTGAGGATATCAATGCCATCCATTTGACTGTCCTTGAGCCAGATGTCGAGGATCAAAAGAGCGGGCTCTTCCTCGGTTATCTTGGTCATGCATTCGTCTGAATTCGCAGCCTTACGGGTCGAAAACCCCTCGTCTTCCAGAATGTCGGAAATCAGCTCACGGATGTCACGTTCATCATCGACGATTAGAATATCACTCATGTCAGACCTACTTTCACTGTATTTCTGTTTGTCTCCGCAGTTGGCAGGGTCTGCGGAAGGCGGATCACCGCCATTGCTCCAAAATGGGACTGCCCTTCAAACACGGGCGCATCCTGTAGGACCAGCGTGCCGCCGTGCTCTTCGATAATCTTTTTCACGATGGGCAGGCCCAGGCCCGTTCCCTCGGTTCGGGTGGTCACATAGGGTTCAAACAGGCGCGCCCGATCTTCCGGAAGGCCGATCCCGTTGTCGGCAATCGTCACTTCGTATGCTCCGGTTTCATCGTAGCGAACTGCAACCCGGATCTGTGGTTCAAACCCTTCAGGGACCCCTTTTGCCTCAAGTGTTTCAATGGCTTCACCAGCGTTCTTGATCAGGTTGGTCAAGGCCTGTCCAACCATTGTGGCATCAAGATCCGTGAGCATTGGCTCCTTGGGAAGCTCCGCGGTAATCCTGACTCCGGGTTGTCCTTGCTGCTGCAAAACAACAGCACCCTTCACCAAAGCCACCAAGTCTTCCTCGCGCCGTTCGGGCTCGGGCATGCGGGCAAATTTCGAGAATTCATCGACGATCCGGCGCAAGTCATTGGTTTGACGTACAATCACGTCCGTCATGGATTGCAGCTGGTCACTGTTTTCTTCGCCAAGCTTTGGGGCGAACTTACGTTTGATCCGCTCTGCGCTCAGTTGAATGGGGGTTAGAGGGTTCTTGATTTCATGGGCAATACGACGAGCCACATCGCCCCAGGCCGCCATTCGCTGGGCGCTGACCAGATCGGTGACATCGTCAAATGCCACAACATAGCCTTCAAGTTGCCCTTCGTCTGAACGGCGCAGCGCCATCCGCACCAGCAGGTTCTCAAGTCGGCCGTGGCGTGTCACCTTGATTTCGTCCTGAGCGGTTTCCGCATTCCCGGATTTGAGCGTTTCAAAAAGCGGGCCAAATTCCGGCACGGCCACCGACAAGGCAAGCGACTGCCGGTCATCATGCCAATCCAGCAACCGCTCCGCCGAGCGGTTCACGAAGGTCACACGTCCTTCGGAATCGAGGCCAACAACACCTGAGGTGACGGATGAAAGGACGGAGTCGAAAAGCCTCCGCCGCCGCTCGATCTGGTCGGTGTTTTCAAGCAAGGTCTGACGCTGCTGTTTAAGTTCGCGCGTCATCTTGTTGAAATAAGTGCCAAGTTGAGCGATTTCGTCACTGCCGTCCTGCTCGGGGACCTGAACATCCAGGTTGCCGCCGCCGACCCGCCGTGCAGCCACGGTCAACCGGCCTACCGGCCCGGACAGGCGTTCTGCGAACCACATGCCCAGCCACATCGCGGCCAGGATCAGGATCAGGGCAAAACCGATGTACAGCAGGCCAAACTCAAACAGCACCCTGCCCCGCTCGCGCTCCAACTGCTGATAGAGATTGGCCGTTTGCTGCGTCTCGTCCAGCAGGTTCAGCAATTCACCGTCCACATCTCGGCTGATGTAGAGAAAACGGTCAACAAAGGCATTGAGACGCACTATCGCGCGGAACTCATTGTTGTCCCAGTCCTGAATGATCGCCATGCCCTCTTCGGTCGCTGTCGCAATGTCGTCTGCGTCCGGCTCTTCGAAGTCGAACTCATAAGAGCGTTCGCCCCTGGCTCGGATGGTCCCCAGCCCATCGATGACATACGCCTCGCGCAGGCCCCGCTGGACCTGCAGCTGTCCTTGAGAGAGCACCTGCCGTAGCTCGGCGTCATTCATGAAGAAACTGCGTGACCGACTGGTGTCGAGGTACCGCCCAAGTGCCGCACCATCTTCTATCAGGTCCTCGCGCTGTTCGGCCTGATAGGCCTGCGCGGCCGCAAGCGATGATCCGATCACCTGCCGCACCCGCTGGGAAAACCACCCTTCAAGACCGACATTCACCGTAAGCATCGCAAAAATGGCGACAATCACCGTCGGCACGAGAGCGAGAAACCCAAAGGCGCCAATCAAACGCAAGTGCAGGCGCGAGCCGGCAGATTTCTCGCGCCGCGCTGCAAACAGCCGAACGATCTGCGTCAGAACCAGCGCGGCGATCGCCATGATGTAGACCATGTCCGCCAGCAGTATGAGGCGTAGCGAGAGGGAGGACGCCCCATGCCCCAACGGGCCAAAGATCAGGAAGGTCGCCAAAGCCAACACAGGCCCAAGAAGCACCAGGCCCAATGTCCCGATATTCCTGGCTCTGCGCGTCTTGCGCCACCGCTCCAACTGAGCGAGCGTCCGAAATCCACCCCGAAGATGTGACTTATGCGCCACCTTGTGCTCTCACCTCGATGCATGGCCATCCTGGCCAACCGCTATCCGTTGTGGTCCACCCCATGCTTATGCATTTCGACCACGCTTATGTGGCGATATTACATCAGTTTGCGGCGCCGTGTCACCTCAATATCGAGGTCGGTGATCTTCTTTCGCAACGTGTTTCGGTTGATCCCGAGCAATTCGGCGCATTTCGCCTGATTGCCCCCGGTGGCAGCGAGGGAAATTTCGATCAGGGGTGTTTCGACTTCACGCAGGATCCGGCTGTACAAACCCGGCGGCGGAAGCATGTCGCCATGAAGATCAAAGTATCGCTGCAGATGGCGCGCCACGGATTCGGTCAGCTTCTCATTGACAGCCCCGCTTACCATCGGTTCCGCACCGCTCTGAGGGCCGAGCGCCGCAGCCACGTCCGACTTTCCGATGGCTTCACTACGGGCCGTAAGCGCAAGACGTCGCACGACATTTTCAAGCTGGCGTACATTTCCAGGCCAAGCAAAATGACGCAGAAGCTCACGCGCTTCCTCACTCAACGTCCGGTGGGGTGCCCCCTCATTTTCCGCACGGATCAGGAAGTGTTCGGCCAGAAGGGCAATATCTTCGACCCGTTCCCGCAAGGACGGCACATGAAGCTCGGTGCCGCAGAGGCGATAGTACAGGTCCGCGCGAAGCTCACCTCCCTCCATCGCAGGCGAAAGATCCCTTTGGCTGGTCGCCATGAACCTGGGGGAATGATCGCCCGTTGCGTCCATCATCCGAACCACGCGCGCCTGCGCCTCGTCCGGCAGGTCAAGTAGTTCGTCAATCAGCAGCGTGCCGCCCTTGACCTGAGACAGCAGCTTCGAAGGCCCCTCAAGCTCAATCAGATCCGCCGCCGTTGCCGTCACGAACGGCAAGGTCCGCCGGTCAGAAAAGTCGTGAATGGCGCGGGCAATCAATGACTTGCCCGTCCCACTTTCCCCAGTCACCAGAAGGGGCATATCCGTATTCATGACGCGCGCAATCAAACGATAGAGCGCCTGCATCACCTCGGTGCGGCCAACCAGCGGCAGCTCCTCGGGGCGTTCTTCGGCCTCTGCTCGTGGGCTCGCCGGGGCCGTTCGTTTTTCAGAAAGCGCCTTGGCTGTGCGTTTCATCAACTCGGGCAGATCGAACGGCTTGGGCAAATAGTCGTATGCATCGGCTTCGGCCGCCTTGATCGCCGTCATGATGGTGTTCTGTGCGGAGATCACGATCACTGGCAGACCCGGGCGGTCTTCTGCAATTTTCGGCAGCATCTCCAGCCCGTTACCGTCGGGCATCATCACATCCGAGATGACCACATCACCTTTCCCTTCGGCGACCCAGCGCATCAGCGTTGTCAACGACGAGGTCGCATGCACCTTGCACCCCGCGCGTGTCAGTGCCTGCGTTAAGACCGTTCGAATGGTGCGGTCGTCGTCAGCGACCAGAACTGTGCCATCCATGGATTAGCTCTCCTGCGGTTGTGGTGCGCGCGGCTCGCGCGACAATGACAATCTGAAAACCGTATGCCCCGGCTCGGAGCTGACGGAAATCCAGCCGTCGTGGTCTGAAATGATCTTGCTGACTAAGGCCAGCCCAAGCCCTGTGCCATTCTCGCGTCCCGAAACGAACGGGTCGAAAATGTCATCCTTGATGCCTTCAGGTAGGCCCGGCCCGTCGTCGATAATCTCGATCTGAAGCGGCAAAAGCTTCCCAGTGCCATCGCTGCGGCGCAGACGGAACGAATGCTCATAGAAAGTTCGGATGCGGATTTTTCCGCCTTTCTTCCCAGCGGCTTCGGAGGCGTTCTTGAGTAGGTTAAGCACCACCTGCAACAACTGGTCAGCATCCCCCCAGGCTGGCGGGAGCGATGGGTCATACTCTTCGGTGATCACCATATTGGCGCCAAAGCCCAACAGGGCCGACCGCCTGGCCCGGTCCAGTACATCGTGCAGGTTAACCGGTTTGAAGTCGGGTGCTGAAAGGTTGCCGAACTGCTCCACCTGCTCCAGAAGCTTTACGATCCTGCGGCTTTCACTGACGATCAGATCCGTCAACTCAAGGTCCTCAGCATTGAGGTTCATACTCAAGAGTTGCGCGGCCCCGGTGATCCCGGCCAGAGGGTTCTTGATTTCATGAGCCAGCATTTCCGCCATGCCAATCGCCGACTGTGCTGCGGATTTTGCAGAATGGTTCTGTGTCATGCGCCCAGCCAGCTCTCGCGGAGATAGCATCAGCAACATCATGCCGTCGTGACCCGAGATCGGGGCAATCTGCACCCCGCATTGAAGTGGCGCGCGCGTCACTGAACCCACATCAATGTCATTGACGAACAGTGGGGTTCCGGCTGCGCGGCTGCGCTGAAAGGCGTCCTCTATCGGAGCCTCGAACCTCAACTTGTCCCAAACACGGCTTCCCTTGAGGGACTTGCACGAGGTGTTCAGAAACCCCTCCGCGGCCGAGTTTGCATCAGCAATCAGGTCGTCTTTATCGATCACAAAAGCCGGAATAGGCAGGGACGCCCATATCGCTCCATTTTCGATCATGCGGCGGCCTCCTGGTTTCGATTACCCAGCGCAACAGGCAGAAGCTTCAGAACCTGCTGCGGAACCTTTTCTGTCAGTACAGAGCGACGCAGGCTTGCACAGGTTCCCGCCTCATCCATGTACCAGCCAAGATGTTTGCGCGCGACACGCAGCCCGAGTTCCGCACCATAGAAACTCAACATGGACTCATAGTGACTTGAAACCAAAGAGATTAAGTCACTCCCCTCCGGCACTTCCGGTGCATCTGTTCCCCACAGGCCATGGGCGATCTGCGCCAGCAGCCAAGGGCGCCCCTGCGCCCCGCGACCGACCATCACACCATCGGCGCCAGACTGGATCAAAGCCGTTTTTGCACTGTCGAGGTCTACAATGTCGCCATTGGCCAGGACCGGAATGTCGACCGCATCCTTGATCGCTCGGATGGCCGCCCAGTCCGCCGACCCTTTGTAGAACTGGCAGCGCGTGCGGCCATGTATGGTTACCATCTGGATACCCGCATCCTGCGCCCTTCGAGCGACATCTGCAGCGTTGAGCGAATCTTGGTCCCACCCCAGACGGGTCTTGAGGGTGACTGGCACGTCCACTGCTTCCACCACAGCCTCAATCAGCGAAAGCGCGTGATCCGGCGTCTTAAGAAGGGCGGAGCCGGAATAGCCATTGGTCACCTTCTTGGCCGGGCAGCCCATGTTGATATCGATCAATCTTGCCCCGCGGCCTGCCACCTGCCGCGCCGCCTCCGCCATCCAATGCGCTTCGCGACCGGCCAGTTGCACGGCTGTGTTCTCGACATCTGCGCTGAGTTCCGCGCGTTCGCGCACGCCCGGCTTGGCTTGAACCATTTCCTGGCTTGCGACCATCTCACTGACGGTGAGGCCAACCCCGAACGAACGCACAAGATCCCGAAACGGCCTGTCCGTGATTCCGGCCATCGGCGCCAGTGCAATCGGCGGCTGCATTGATGTAGATCCGAGGGTGAAGGACAAGTGCCTAATCCTTGTGCGTTTGAGAGTTTTCTAACCGATGCTAGGGGTATTGGAAATTCAAATGGCCGTTCAGGAACCGGGAATCTAGGGTTGCCGCCTAATTTTTAATCACCTGCGCCTGAGCGATTGCCTCTTGAATTGGCAGGCCATAGATACGCGAAAGACAAGCAAAGGACCACGCATGAGCACTGCCGCACTGATCGTCGCAGCCGGACGCGGAACCCGCGCAGGGGGCGGCCTTCCCAAGCAATGGCGCCCGCTTCTGGGGCGCCGCGTGATCGATTGGACGCTGGATGCGTTTGAGCAGGCCGACATCGACAAAATTGTACTTGTCCTTGCCGAAGATGACACCGACGCCTGGCTCGAATTCTCTGGGCGCCACGGCTTTGTGCTCGCCAGCGGCGGAGACACGCGCGCGGCTTCGGTCCTGAGCGGTCTCAAGGCACTGATGGGTGAGGGAATCACCCGCGTTCTGATCCATGACGCAGCGCGCCCTTGCGTCAGTCGAGATTTAATATTCTCAATCCAGCAAGCGCTTGACGACGCCAAGGCCGCTGCCCCGGCTCTGGCGGTGACAGACGCCTTATGGACCGGCCACAGCGGCCAGGTCACGGGCACGCAAGACCGCACCGGACTGTTCGCGGCCCAAACGCCACAGGGGTTCCGCTACGAGGAGATCCTTGCGGCCCACCTTGCCCATCCGGGCGATGCCGCAGATGATGTGGAGGTGGCGCGGCAGGCAGGGCTTAGCGTTCGGATCGTTCCAGGCGAGGCAGAGAATATCAAGATCACAGGTCCGCAGGATTTCGCCCGCGCCGAGGCGATCCTGGGCAAGACCGTCTCAGACAGAGGCAAGGAAGGTAACACCATGGATATCAGGCTTGGTAATGGTTACGACGTGCATCGGTTTGGCAGCGGTGACCACGTGGTCCTGTGCGGCGTGCAAATCCCGCACGACAAGGGCCTGCAAGGCCATTCCGATGCAGATGTAGGCATGCATGCGATCACCGATGCGCTGTATGGCGCCTTGGCAGAGGGCGACATTGGCCGTCATTTCCCACCCTCCGATCCGCAATGGAAAGGCGCGGCCAGCGAGATCTTCCTGCAGCACGCAGCCGACCTGGTGCGCAGCATGGGATTTGCAATCTCGAATGTTGATTGCACGCTAGTCTGTGAACACCCCAAAATCACGCCGCATTCCGCAAATATGCAGTCAGAGATCGCCCGAATCCTTTGCATTGATGCAGAGCGCGTGTCGATCAAGGCAACCACATCCGAACGGCTCGGCTTTACCGGACGGGGTGAGGGCATCGCCGCGATCGCAACGGCCGCGCTGGTGAAACCATGAGGATCGCAACAGCCATCGGGACCGTCCTTGGGGTCGGTTATCTTCGCCCTGCCCCGGGCACATGGGGATCCCTTGCCGCGTTGCCGCTGGCCTATGGGCTGCATCAATGGGGCGGTTTTCCACTGCTGGCGGCCGCCACGGTGGCCTGTACTCTCGCCGGGCTTTGGGCCGCAGCCGAGATGACCCGCGGACAGGAGGATCTTGATCCGTCCGAATTCGTAATGGACGAAGTCGCCGGACAATTCCTGGCGCTTTGGGCGATATCCTATCCTGCCTGGGCGCATGACATATCCATCACTGCGCTGTGGCCGGGCTGGATCACCGCCTTCTTGTTATTCCGCGTTTTTGATATCTTGAAACCTGGCCCGGTGGGCTGGGCAGATCGCAAAAAGGGTCCTTTTGGTGTCATGATGGATGACGTGATCGCCGGTATGCTCGCTGCGATCGGGGTTGCTCTTCTGGCCGGCTTTTCGCACGGAGTTCTGGGAATATGACTGTGGATGTCGCCGACCTGATCGCAAAGGCTGCGCAGAAAGGCATCACTGTCGCAACTGCCGAAAGCTGTACCGGTGGCATGGTGGCCGCAGCGCTGACGGATATTCCCGGGTCCTCTGCCGTTCTTGATCGGGGGTTTGTAGCCTATTCGAACACGGCCAAGACAGAGATGATTGGCGTCAAGGAAGGCACACTTGACCGTGTCGGCGCTGTCAGTGAAGAGGTCGCCGTGGAAATGGCAGAAGGCGCACGCGCGCGCGCCGGGGTGACAGTGGCTGTTTCCATCACTGGTATAGCCGGTCCGGGTGGATCAGAGCACAAACCGGAAGGCAGGGTATGCTTCGCGCTTGCCGCCGGGAACGTAGAAACACACTCTGAGACCATCGAATTTGGCCCCCTTGGCCGGGACGAAGTCCGAGCGGCCAGCCGGGATCGAGCGCTAGCCTTGCTTTGGGACTACATTTTCAATTCAGATCAATAATAAAGCGAAGCGGGCGTTTTCCCGCCTATTTTTTGTGCGCTTTGCGTATTGATGTATTTTTTAGCACGGCGCCACCCACTCACGCTTCTTTTTTGACCATTCATCGGATTTGACCGCCTCCAACCAAAAAATCAGAATGGAGGGATCGCAAAATGAACGGAGCTGATACGGCTTGGATCATCGTAGCGACGGCTTTGGTGCTATTTATGACGCTTCCGGGCCTCGCATTGTTCTACGGAGGGCTCGTTCGCGCCCGAAATGTACTCAGCGTCTTTATGCATTGTTATGCAATTGCCTGTCTGATGAGCGTTCTATGGCTGGCATTTGGCTATTCGATTGCCTTTGGCGGTGGCGGTAGCGGGTACTGGGGCGGTCTGGACAAGATGTTCCTTGGAGGCGTCACCGCCGACAGCCTCTCCGGAACCTTGCCCGAAGTTCTGTTCTTTGCCTTCCAGATGACCTTTGCCATCATCACGCCCGCGCTGATCGTCGGGGCCTATGTTGAGCGTGTGGGTTTTGCCTTTGTTCTAGCCTTCTCAGGGCTCTGGATGCTGCTGTGCTATGCGCCGGTGGTCCACTGGATCTGGGGCGGCGGCATGCTGTCCGATGGCGGTATCTTTGGCGAAACCGGGGTGCGTGACTTTGCCGGCGGTATCGTGGTGCATGAAACCGCCGGTCTGGCTGCGATCATCATTGCCGTCATCCTTGGCCCGCGCAAGAACCGCACGACCCCTCCGCACAACCCCGGTTATGTGGTGATCGGCGCAGCCATGCTTTGGGTTGGCTGGTTTGGCTTCAATGGTGGCTCGCAACTTGCTGCAGACGGTGGTGCAGCCATGGCATTGACCGTGACGCATATCTCCGCCGCAACCGCATCGCTGACCTGGGCGCTTTGGGAAAAGATCAAATATGGCAAAGCCTCGGTTGTGGGCCTCGTCACCGGCACCATTGCCGGCCTCGCCTCAATCACCCCGGCCAGCGGTTTTGTAGGCCCCGTTGAGGCCCTGATCATCGGTGCCGTTGCGGGTATCCTGTGCCAGGAAGCAGTTAACTTGGTGCGCAATGTGCTAAAGATCGATGACACGCTGGACGTTTTTGCCGTGCACGGTGTCGGCGGCATCTTTGGCACCATCATGATCGCGGTCTTTGGTGCTGGCTCCTGGGCCGCGCAGTTGGGTGGCCTCGCCATCGTCGGTGTTTTTACCGCCGTCGTAACCGTTGTGCTGGTCAAAGTCGTCGCCGCCTTCACCACACTGCGGGTGGATGCTGAAAGCGAAACCAATGGTCTTGATATCTCCGCCCATGGTGAGCGCGCCTACGACATCTCGAGCTAAGGCGAGCGCCAAAGCGAAACAGGAAGGCAGGTCAGCGCAATCTGACCTGCCTTTTTCATGCAAAACGAGCTGTAAAGTCGGCAGCGGACCCATCCTCCGCCAGAACCGCCCAGGCCTGATCCGCCGCATCCCGCCCGATCAGTGAGGCCGCCTTGGCGCGCACCCGACGCGTCCGCTCCTCGAGGCTGGCGGGCTGCTGCAGATCGTGACTTGCTTCGCGCCGGTCCCCGTCTTTTTTCAGCAATGACAACACGGCTTGAGTCTCGCTCAGACTGTTATCGGCCGTGACGTCGATCCGGCCACGCAGATCAACAAGGCGACGGTCCGCGCAAATGGCATCGCTGTAACTCTCGAGCCGCGCCGTATCGATGCCAAGGGCCTGCATCGCGAGCACCGTTGTATATGAGAACTTGGCGCCAAGGCCGGTATCCGGGGCTGGTTGATTGCACACCGACATCCAGCGCGGATGGGTGCGCACCTCCAGTCGGGCGATCTCGGGCGCTGCAAGATCGAGCTCTCGCCCCGCTTCAAGTGCAGCGTGTAAGCCATGGCAGCAGGCGTGAAATTTGTGGCTGACTGTCTCAAAGCACCACACTTCGCCAAGCTCCGCCAACATCGCGCTGACATTGCTTTCACCATGATGGGTCGCCCCAAAGCCGAAGGGGCCTTCAAGCGCGCTTGGATTGGCTTCAAAGCCAGCGGCTATGAGTTGTGCAGCTTCGACACCGGCGGCGGCGGCAATCCCGGCGTTATAAGGTTTTCCCATGGTGCCAAACTGAGCTTTCAACCCGGAGGCCCGGGTCGCGACCAGCCCGAACGCCCCCGCCATCTGCACCTCGGACAGCTCCAACAGGCGCCCTGCTGCTGCCGTGGCCCCAAATGCGCCCGCGGTTGCAGTTTGATGATAGCCAACCTGGTAGTGGGAGCGCCCCAGCCACAGGCCAATACGGATGGACAGCTCCATTCCGATCAATGCAGCGTCAAGACACTGCTGCAAAGTCTTGCCTTTCCACTGAGCAATCGCAAAGGCGGCTGGAAAGACCGCAACCGAGGGGTGACCGATATGGGCAAAATGCGTGTCGTCATAATCAAGCGCATGGCTGATCGTTCCGTTGACCAGCGCAGCCATACGCACTGGCGCCGCGGTCAAGCCGAAAAGCGTGGCCTGTGCTGCTCCTGCCTCGACCTTCGCAAGATCATGCAGGATTGAGGCGACCGGCTCTGCTGCGCCCGCACGCCCACACGAAAGCCAATCCAGTGCAGAAAGCCGCGCGATCTCAGTTGCAAGCGGGCTGGCCTTGATGGGGCCGCAGGCAAAAGCTGCCAATTTTCCGGTGAACCCGTCGCTCATCTCGCCTCCCGTCGCGCGGGAGCCTTATCCGTAAAGCTCTGCCGCGCGTTTTTCGAATGCGCGCACGATGCGCTGCATTGCTTCGTTGAATACCACGCCGATAATGCCCTGAAGCACCGCGTTCTTGAACTCGAAATCGACAAAAAAGGCCACATCGCAGCCCCCATCTGTACGATCTCTGAAGGACCAGTTGGACTTCATATACCGAAATGGTCCATCCAGATATTCAGTATCGATCTTGTGCTCGCCCGGATACAGCGTCACCCGGCTGCCGAACCGTTCACGGAACACCTTGAAGGAGATCACCAGATCCGCCTCCATCACCTCGGCCGAGCCTTGGGGAGTGCGGCTGCGAATGCGCGCTGCGGCGCACCAGGGTAGGAATTTAGGGTACTCTGCCACATCCGCGACCAGGTCGTACATCTGCTGTGCCGTGTAGGGCATCTGGCGGTTTTCCGAGTGGGTAGGCATGGCTGAGGCAATATTCCTGCTTTGATCGTGCCGCGTCATGTCCTATGAACGCGCGGGAAATTCAAGGGGTCAGCAATGTCACAGCGTCCATATGTCATCGATGTGATGATTTCAGCCAAGGCCATCGCAGCACGCATCGAAGAGCTGTGCGGCGACATCAGTCGTGAATTCGGGGATACTGACAAGCTGGTCGTGGTCGGCCTTTTGCGCGGCAGTTTTGTTTTTATCGCCGATCTCGTGCGGGAGCTGGACCTGCCGATCGAGGTAGATTTCCTTGAGGCTTCCTCCTATGGTGATGCCATGGAAAGCAGCCGAGAAGTTCGTATTCTCAAAGATTTGCGCGGCGCAATTGAAGGGCGCGATGTGCTGGTGGTCGAAGATATTGTCGATACCGGCCACACGCTCAACCACGTGATAAAACTCCTCAAAAGCCGCAAGCCGGCACGCCTCAAGTCAATTGCGCTTTTGGACAAGCCATCGCGCCGCGAGGTGGATTTCCGGTCCGACTGGATCGGCTTTGAAATCCCGGATGAATTTGTCGTGGGCTACGGTATCGATTTCGCACAGCGCAACCGGAACCTGCCGCATATCGGCAAAGTCCGCTTCGTTGACGAGGCCTAAACGCTAAACGTTGCGTTTGGCAGTATCATTCAGGATGATTTCAATCGCGCCCTTGAATACCGCGATGCCAATTGGAAGGGTGGCATCCGGGAAATCATAATCCGGGTTGTGCAGCTGCGGCATATCCTCTCCGGCGCCGAGCCAGAACATCCCAGCTTTTGACACCTTGGCAAATTGTCCAAAATCCTCGGACCAGGGTTGCGGTGTTTTCCACAACTGCGGGTGATACCTCTTTGATTTTGAAGCTAGTGCCAAAACCTCAACAACCTCGGGGTGGTTTGTGCATGCATCAAACACATCGTCAAAGGACAGATCGAGTTCCAGCCCTTCATCGGCGCAGACCCGGCGCGCCTCATCGGTCACGGCGGTGATCAGCTCTGACATCCGCTTGTCCGTGACAGTGCGCAGGGTCAGCCAGATTTCTGCCTCTCCGGGCGCGATTCCAAAGGTTGCCTCGCCAAGCCACGCATGGGTCAGAGTGACCAAAGCGTACTCGGGCGTCCGCTCCCCGCCCGGCCCCAAAGCCACAAGGGACGGCATGAGCTTTGTCATGGCCGCCGCCGGGGAGCGCCCATCCTGCGGCGCCGCCGCATGAGAGGTCTTGCCTGTAAGGCGCAACCGCATCCCGCGCGACGCGCAGTTCGCAGGGCCAGTGCAGATGGCTATCTCACCTAGCGCGAGCCCTGGGTAGTTGTGCAGCGCAAAAGAGTAATCCGGTTTGATGTTTTTGAATTGCGGATCTGCAATGACTGCTGCTGCGCCTTTACCGGTTTCCTCAGCCGGCTGAAAAAGAAGAACCACCCGTCCGCACCTCGGTCGATGCCGCGAAAGATTCTCTGCGAGCCCGATGACCATGGCCATGTGGCCGTCATGGCCGCACAGATGGCCGCGTCCTCCGTGGATGGAGCGATAGGTGGCTGTGGACTGCTCTTCGATTGGCAGACCATCCAGCTCGCATCGGATCAGAACAGTTGGACCGCTATCGGCACCATCAAATACCGCCGCGACGCCATGTCCTCCGAGACCAGTCAACAGATGTTCAGGTTCATATCCGTACAGCTGCTCAGCGATAAAGGCCGCGGTTTTCTCTTCAGCGCCAGAGACTTCGGGGATTTTGTGAAGGTCTTGGCGCAACTGAGTGAGCCGCGCCACCTGTTCTGGCGTCATGCAAGCCCCAGCTTGGCATTGCGGGCCTCACGCAGACGCGCGAAATCATCCCCGGCGTGGTAAGATGATCGCGTCAGTGGTGTTGCCGAAACCATAAGGAAACCCTTGCCATATGCGGCTTTTTCGTAGGATTTAAATTCTTCTGGCGTGACAAACCGGTCCACCGCATGATGTTTTGGGGTCGGCTGCAGATACTGACCGATGGTCAAGAAATCAATGTCAGCTGCCCGCATATCATCCATGACCTGACGCACAGCCTGCTCGTCTTCGCCGAGCCCAACCATAATACCGGATTTGGTGAACATCGAAGGGTCCAGCTCTTTCACACGCTGCAACAAACGCAGCGAGTGAAAGTAACGCGCCCCTGGCCGGACCTCTGGATATAGGCCGGGCACGGTCTCCAGGTTGTGATTGAAAACATCGGGACGGGCTTCGACAACGGTTTCAAGGGCTTCCGGGCCACACTTTATGAAATCAGGGGTCAGGATCTCGATGGTTGTCTTCGGGCTGCGATGACGGACGGCGCGAATGGTCTGGGCAAAGTGCTCGGCCCCGCCATCGTCAATATCATCACGATCCACCGAGGTGATTACCACATGATTCAGGTCGAGCTTTTCGACCGCATGGGCCACGCGCCCCGGCTCAAACGCGTCCAGCGCCTCTGGCGGTTTGCCGGTTGCAATGTTGCAGAAGGTGCAGGCGCGCGTGCACACCTCCCCCATGATCATCATGGTGGCATGCCCCTGGCTCCAGCATTCGCCCACATTTGGACAGCCCGCCTCTTCGCACACCGTGACAAGATTGTTTTCCCGCATAATCTTGTGGGTTTCCGCGTAGCCCTTGCCGCCGGGCGCTTTCACGCGAATCCAGCTTGGCTTCTTGGGCTGAGCATTATCGGGGCGGTGCGCCTTTTCCGGGTGGCGCTGCGCGGGGATCTTTAGGTCTCTCACGGGATTTTCCCTTGCGGCAACTGATTGAGCTTTGATCTAGCACAGCCGGACCGAGATGACACTGCCATTTCTGCATGGCTGTTTTTCCTTCACAGCAAAGATGCGTGATTACAGAGCTCTATGCCCTGCGATTGCCGCAACCCGCTGCCACGCAAAAGTTCGCTTCGCACCTGGGGCATTTGTCGTTGCGCCTTTTGCGGGCCTTTAATATGTCAGCACCCATACCCTAATTCCTTCCTGGAGATATTCATGAAAGCTGGCGTCAAACTGCCTGAAGTGACCTTCCACACACGCGTGCGTGACGAGTCGATCGAAGGTTCGAACCCGTTCCGCTGGGAAGACAAAACCACCGCTGATTATTTCGCGGGGAAACGCGTCGTCCTGTTTTCGCTGCCAGGCGCCTTTACCCCAACCTGTTCTACTTACCAGCTGCCCGGCTTTGAGAAGGGCTTTGCTGATTTCCAGGCTGAAGGCATCGATGCGATCTATTGCATGTCGGTCAACGACAGCTTTGTCATGAACAAGTGGGCCGAAGCGCAGCACCTCGAGAACGTTCAGGTTATCCCCGATGGGTCGGGTGAATTTACCCGCAAGATGGGAATGCTGGTGGCCAAGGACAACCTCGGCTTTGGCGCACGCAGCTGGCGCTATGCTGCCATTGTGAACGACGGCATCGTCGAGGCTTGGTTCGAAGAGCCGGGCCTGTCCGACAACCACCCCGAAGACCCCTATGGAGTATCTTCGCCAGAGACCGTCCTTGCGCACCTGAAGACCGCAAACGCTGAAGTCGCGGCCTGATCGAAGGCCAAATTCCGGGACAGCAGTCAGTAGGTATCTTGGTCTGCTGCCCCGGATGCGGCGTCTATTCCTTCGCTGCCGATCCGGCTCTTCGTGACGATCTGGGTTCCGACTGCTCCAACTACATCGACCAAGTGTTCGAACCAGTCTGTCGCCTCGGTCGTGTCGCGCCGCACCAATCCGATCCGGCGATAAGGTTCAGGCGTCGGGAACCGCTGCACACACAACCCTTCGGCGGCGGCACATTCAGCGCGCATTGCCAACTCCGGCATTAATGTCAGCCCGAAGCCGGCCGCCACCAGTCGTGACAACGTACCCAGAGAACCTGCACCCATATTGATCTCAGGTGTGTTGCGCTGCATACCGCAGATCTCCAGCGCCTGATCGGTCAGGCAGTGACCGTCCTCCAACAGCATCAACTGTTCCGAGTGAAGATCCTGCGGGCGCATCTCTGTGCCTTCCGCATTGATTTGTTCAAGGCGCTTGGCGGAACCGGCAAGGAGGAACCGGTCCTGAAACAGCTCCACCTCAATCAACCCTTGCCCGCCACTGGGCAAGGCCAGGATCGCGGCATCCAGATCGCCGGCTTGAAGACCGGAAAGAACCCGTTCTGTTGTCGCCTCACGAACCTGAATGGACAGCTGTAAATCCGTTGCGCGCAACTTGGCCAGAACGCCCGGCAGCAGATAAGGGGCAAGCGTCGGAATGACACCCAAAGCAAGGCTGCGTTGGCCACTGGTCTGTTCACGCGCCGTACGCCCCAGTTGGTCGGCAGCAGACAAAACGATCTCCGCCTGGTGCAAAACCTGACGGCCCAGCGGCGTTAACACCACATCCCGCGCCCTGCGCTCCACCAGTAGCCCACCCATCGCCTCTTCGAGCGCCCGGATTTGTACCGACAACGCCGGTTGGGACACGTGGCACAACTCTGCGGCACGGCCAAAGTTCCGCTGAGCGCACAGCGCCCGAAAATAAGTGAGTTGGCGGAGTGTGAAGTTCATAAGTGTTTTCTATGTAAGGGCCGAGATCATTTGATTTGCCATTATGACACGCCGCGCGGTGCCTCACCAGTAACACTCAACCGATCTTTCGCTCTCGCGGCTCTGCCCCATCAACAGTGTCATAATGTGTTTTGAGCTGTTGCAGGGCAATCCGAAGCACAACCTTGCCAGAGCGCGCCGACCATCCAAGTTGCCGCTCGGCTGCTTCCAGTCCTTCCAGGTAACAGCAGCAGCGCAGGGCAATATCGCTAAGTCCGGAGCCCAGAGCCGACAAGGCTTGTTTGGCGCGACGTTCAGCATCTCGCGCACAGGGGCTGGAGCGTTGCAAAGCTTGGCTCGCACCGCAGCTGCGGCTATCAAAATGACAGGTCGCCTGCGCGAGATGCTGCCCAACCTGTGCAACCTCAAAGTCTTCACGCAGCCGTTTGCCTGCCTGAACCAAATCAGCCGGCAGAAACGGATCCCCGTTCTTGTCAACAAGGCGGGCCAACATATCGAGGGGGGATTCCCCTGCCCCGTAACGTGAGCGGCGCGGACGTGGTTGGTGTTTTTCTTGCTGCATGCCATGGCTCGGAACTGCGCTGCTCTCGCGCCTGCTGCGTGCCTTATTTTCCCGGTCTGCCACAATTCGGGTCAGAGCATTGCGCCCATTTTGCGTGATCTGATACCGACTGAGCCGTCCTGACCGGGTGCACGAAATCCACCCCAATAGAGCCATTGCGTCGGCCAACCCCCGTGGAACAGGGAATTTGACGTCTGCCGCGTCGCCCTGCCTGACGACTACAGCATTCTCCATTCCCTCTGCGATAGCCAGAACTGCGCCGGGATGCGCCAGGCGGGTCATGACTTCGGCGGATCGGTCTTCGAGCGTGGTTACCGGCTCACCGGCGAAGCGTCCCTCGCCTCTCGGGATATCATTCCAGCCGGCCAGCTCGGTGAGCATTCCGTCAATCAACGGATCTTCGCGTTGATTCTCGATACGGCGCACCTGACGTAGAATCGTTGAGGGGTGACAACCTGCGCGACGGGCCAGTTTGCGGATGGATTGGCCGGTCTCGGTATGTTCGAGGTAACGCAAGGCATCTTCGGGAACCCAATCCGGCAGCTTCGAGACAGTCAGTGTACACATCATAAAAAGATCCCAATCGTCACTGAGGCGAATACACCACCGGCCGCTCCCGTGGTTACCCACAGGCACGTCGCAGCCTACTCACCTGTTTTTGAACAAAACTTCGCGACTCCCCATCATTGTTTCCAAAATTAATTCAATCAACAGACAATAGACCGTTCGCCGAAAGTACCGGCCCCGCAACACCCGCTTGAGTTGTGTTATGACAACGTTCGTTGTCGTTCAGGAAAGGAACTTCCGATGCAAGATGCCCTTAGCCGCCTCTCATCCTTGCGCCGCCCGCGATTGCTCGTGCGAGCCGCCCGTATCGGTGCGACCACCTACATACGAGACAAGACACTTCATCGCCTGCTTGGATATGGGTCCCTACCAAAGCCAGCAGCGGCCATTTTCAAACTATTGGACATGGAGGTCGGGCTGAATGCGCGCCGCCTGTCTGGCGATGCCGGATACACAATGGCGCGCCACATCGATGTTTTGATTGCCCTGATGGGAGAAGCAAATTTGCTGCGCCGCCACCGTACCGGCTGAGACGAAGCCAGCCGAGATAGAAAAGAAAGGGGCGATAGCGAACCGCTACCGCCCGCGCCTTGTGAAGAGAAAACTGGCGCCTTTCATTTCAGTGTTCAGAGGAAAGAATCTGGCATAGAGGCTTTCTTGTCCAGAACATAGGCATCCAAGGCTTCCTTGATGGCCGGATCCAGCGCGGGCGGCTGATAGGTCGCCAGCAGGTGATCGACGCGCGCCGAAGCCAGCGCATAGGTATCGCGCGCACCCTCTTCTTCCCAAGTCTCGAACGGTTTGTAGTCGAACAGGTCCGATTTCCAGAAGGCCGTTTTGAAGTTCGACTGGGTATGCGCACAGCCAAGGTAATGCCCGCCGGGTCCAACCTCGCGGATCGCATCCATTGCCTGATCATCATCGCTCACGCCGACACCTTTTGCCAAGCCGTGCAGGGTGCCCAACTGGTCCGCGTCCATCACAAACTTTTCGAAATCCGCGACCAGACCACCCTCCAGCCAGCCGCAGGAGTGCAACATGAAGTTGACGCCGGACATAAGCCCCATGTTGAGGCTGTTGGCGGTTTCATAGGCGGCCTGGGCGTCAGGCAGTTTGGAGCCACAGAAGGACCCGGCCGAGCGAAAGGGCAGACCCAGACGTCGCGCCAGTTGACCGGCTCCGTAGGTCACGAGCGACGCTTCGGGCGTGCCAAAGGTCGGCGCGCCCGAGTTCATGTCGATGGAGGACACAAAGGCACCAAAGATCACAGGCGCACCGGGCCGGATCAGCTGGCTATATGCGACGCCGGCCAGAACCTCGGCCAGGACCTGTGTCAGGGTCCCCGCGACCGAAACCGGCGCCATGGCTCCACCAACGATGAAGGGAGAGATGATGCAGGCCTGGTTGTTCTGGGCATAAACCTCGAGCGCGCCCATCATCACGTCATCAAAGGTCATGGGCGAGTTGATGTTGATGAGCGAAGTCATCACTGTGTTGTCCTGAACAAATTCCTTGCCGAACAGGATCCCGCACATGTCGACCGAATCCTGCGCGCGACTGGGTTCAGTTACCGATCCCATAAACGGCTTGTCGCTCAAGGTCATATGCGCCAGCAGCATGTCGAGGTGCCGCTTGTTCACCGGCACATCCGTAGGCTCGCAGACGGTGCCACCCGAGTGATGCAGCCACTTGGACATATAGGCCAGTTTCACGAATTTCTGGAAATCCTCGAGCGTTGCATAGCGGCGTCCGCCCTTGGCGTCGCGCACAAAGGGCGGCCCGTAGACGGGCGCCAGAACGAGGTTCCGCCCACCGATTTCGACGTTCTTTTCCGGGTTCCGTGCGTGCTGCGTAAACTGGGACGGGGCCGTTTCACACAGTTTGCGCGCCAGACCACGGGGAATACGCACCCGCTCGCCCTGCACGTCGGCACCAGCATCGCGCCAGCGCTGCAAGGCCGCTGGGTTGTCCACGAAGTTGACACCGACCTCTTCGAGGATGGTTTCGGCGTTTGCCTCGATGATCTCGATGGCTTCCTGGCTCAGGACCTCGAAATTCGGGATGTTCCGCTCGATATACTTTGCGGTTTCGATTCGAATGCTCGAACGTTCGGCGCGGCGGGCGGCGCCTCCGCCCCCTCGGCTACGCCGACGCGGTGCTGCTTCAGCCATTGCTAATCCTCATCAAAGGCGTGTCGTTGGGCTGGTTCTACCCCCTTGCCCAATGATTGCGCCGAAGGATAACGGCCAATCCGGTTGAAAACCGACATCCTTCTGTCAAAAAATGACTGGGCAGAGATGTCCAGAAAGCCATGCGGTAGGCCACTCCGGTCGAACCGATGCGTGCCGCCGTAAACCTGCCACGCCGAATGCCCATCTGCCCTCTTGCAAGGAAGCCTGTCACGCCCTATGAGCCAGACATGAGCCAGACATCCCACGAACGCCTCCTGATCATCGACTTTGGCAGCCAGGTCACGCAGCTGATTGCGCGCCGCCTGCGCGAGCTGAACGTCTATTGCGAAATTCACCCCTATCAGAATGTCACGATGGACTTTGTGCGCGAGATGGCGCCCAAGGCCGTGATCTTCTCAGGGGGTCCTGACAGTGTGACACGCGAAGGGTCCCCCCGCGCGCCGCAAGAGATTTTCGACATGGGCGTGCCGATCCTTGGCATCTGTTATGGCCAGCAGGTGATGATGCACCAGCTCGGTGGCAAGGTGCAGACCGGTCATGGTACCGCGGAATTCGGCCGCGCCTATGTGACGCCGACGGTTAAGTCCCTGCCGCTTCTGAAGGGCTGGTTTCAGGATGACAGCGACCGCGAGCAGGTCTGGATGTCGCATGGTGATCACGTGAGCGAAATCGCGCCGGGGTTCGAGGTCTATGGCACCTCCCCCAATGCGCCCTTTGCCATCACCGCCGATGTGAGCCGCAATTTCTACGCGGTACAGTTCCACCCCGAGGTGCACCACACCCCCAATGGCGCAAAGCTTTACGAGAACTTTGTAAAACTGGCCGGGTTTACCGGCGATTGGACCATGGGCGCCTACCGCGAACAGGCCATCGAAGCGATCCGTCAGCAAGTGGGTGACAAGCAGGTGATCTGCGGCCTCTCAGGCGGCGTTGACAGCTCGGTTGCGGCGGTTCTGATTCACGAGGCCATCGGCGACCAGCTGACCTGCGTCTTTGTCGACCATGGCCTCTTGCGCAAAGGTGAGGCCGAAGAGGTCGTCACCATGTTCCGGGATCATTACAACATGCGCCTCATCCATGCCGATGAGCAGGAGCTATTCCTGGGCGAGCTTGAAGGCCAAAGCGACCCGGAAACCAAGCGCAAGATCATCGGCAAACTGTTCATCGACGTGTTCCAGAAACACGCCGACACCATCGAAGGCGCGGAGTTCCTTGCCCAAGGCACCCTCTACCCGGATGTGATCGAATCCGTGTCCTTCTCGGGCGGACCTTCCGTGACGATCAAATCCCACCACAACGTGGGCGGCCTTCCGGAGAAGATGGGCCTCAAGCTGGTCGAACCCCTGCGCGAATTGTTCAAGGACGAGGTCCGGGCACTGGGACGTGAGCTGGGCCTTCCTGATAGTTTCATCGGCCGTCATCCCTTCCCCGGACCTGGACTTGCCATCCGTTGCCCGGGCGAAATTACCCGCGAAAAGCTCAACATCCTGCGTGAAGCCGATGCGATCTATATCGACCAGATCCGCAAACATGGGCTTTATGATGAGATCTGGCAGGCTTTTGTGGCGATCCTGCCGGTGCGCACGGTTGGTGTGATGGGGGATGGTCGCACCTACGACTATGCCTGCGCTCTGCGCGCGGTGACCTCGGTTGATGGCATGACGGCGGACTATTACCCCTTCAGCCATGAATTCCTCGGCGAAACCGCCACGCGCATCATCAACGAGGTCAAGGGCATCAACCGCTGCACCTATGACATTACCTCAAAGCCTCCGGGCACCATCGAATGGGAATAGGCATCCGCGCTTACCCGTAGAAAGATGCGGGTTTCTTTCTGGCGAAGGATCAAAACCCTGCCGAGCAGCCTGATGCTCGGCAGGCAACTTGCCATGTGATGTTTGCCTCATGGCCTTGGTCTGCCCGACCGTCATGGCACGGACAATAACAGGCCGCGATGGGCGTTGTGGTCAGCCGCCTTCCCTAGGCCGTTCTTCCTTGACCTTTCTGGACAATTGCCACTTCCTGCACTTCAAGCGTGAAGGGAATTAAGCATGCAGACTCCACTTGCGACGATCGCCAAAGCCGCTCTTTGGATGACTGGTGCGATTGTTTCTTTCTCCTCGATGGCCATTGCCGGACGAGAGGCCGGGCTTTCGCTCGACACCTTCGAAATCATGACCTATCGAAGCTTGGTTGGGGTGATCATCGTTGTCTTTGCGCTGACGATAACCCGCAAATGGCATCTGGTGCGGCGAGATCGCCTCGGGCTCCATTCAATCCGCAATTTGGCCCATTTTACCGGTCAAAACCTCTGGTTTTTTGCAGTAACAGCCATTCCGCTTGCCCAGGTATTTGCGCTGGAGTTCACCTCCCCGATCTGGGTCATCATCTTCTCCCATTTCATGCTTGGCGAACGGATGACCCGCGTAAAGGCAACGGCCGCGGTTCTTGGATTTGTCGGCATTCTCATCGTCGCGCGCCCCTCTCCTGAGACGATCAACCTCGGGATTGTTACCGCAGCCGCCTGTGCCATCTTTTTTGCACTGACGGCGATCTTCACCAAAAGGCTGACCCGTCACGAAAACATCGCATCGATCCTGTTCTGGCTTACCACCATGCAACTGGTCTTTGGCCTGGTGGTTGCGGGCTGGGATGGAGACATCGCCGTTCCGGATGTGACCACCCTGCCCTGGCTCGTCTTGATCGGCTTTGCCGGACTGGCAGCGCATTTCTGTCTTACGAGCGCCTTGTCGCTTGCCCCGGCGACGGTTGTGATGCCAATAGACTTCACCCGCTTGCCGGTAATCGCCGTGGTTGGAATGCTTCTCTATGACGAGGAGGTCGTCATCTGGACCTTGCTTGGCGCCATTGTCATTTTTGCGGCAAATTACATCAACATCCTGGGTGCATCCGGCAAACTGCGGCCCCGGCAGAGGGGCGCGAGCTAATAAAACGCCCAGATCATCGCCCTAAATTGGGGGGGCCAGCGGATGCCGCCGCCGCTGTGGCTCGTCAACGGGAGGCTCTACAGTGTCCTATATTTTGCAGGTTTTAGCAGGCTTTTCTCCGAATCTTAATCTCATTGTCCGAACCTGACTCAACTTTGAGCCCAGACTCAGAAATCGAGAGGCAGAGGATGTCTGACAGACATATTTACGACAAATGCCCCCTATGTGGCGGGAAAAACTTCAAAAAGTTCAATGAGGCCGATTGCTCGGGGCATGACTTGTACCACCCGTCACTGTCCCCAGTGATCACGTGGAACCTCTGCTCGGATTGTCGGCATGTCTTCACCGACGGATATTTCACCGACGCCTCTAATGAGATCATCTTTTCCAAGACCCACCCCCACCAGTCAGTCGGACACGATATCGAGAACAATCGGACCCGGTCAGCCCCAATGGTAGAGAAGGTCCTGCCCTTTGCCAAAGATGGTGTCTGGATGGACGTAGGGTTCGGCAATGGCTCCTTGCTTTTTACTGCAATGGAGTTTGGGTTCAAACCGATCGGAGTGGATCTGCGCAAAGATTGCGTCGAGGCCATGATCCAGATCGGCATAGAGGCCTATTGCCAGGACATCACCACGCTGGACCTCAGTCCCAAATGCCGTGTGGTCAGTCTCATGGATGTCCTTGAGCATGTTCCCTTTCCGAAGGACTTCCTGAAAGCCGTGCACAGAAACATGGAAGACGGCGGCGTATTGTTGATTTCCTGTCCCAACAGCGAAAGCCTGGTTTGGGACTATCTGACCGGCTCCGGAACAAACCCTTACTGGGGTGAGATCGAGCATTTCCACAATTTCAGCCGCACGCGCCTTTATGCCCTGCTCGAAGAGATGGGATTTAAGCCACAGCGCTTCGGGGTCAGCCAGCGTTACCGCTTGGGCATGGAGATCGTCGCGACCAAAATCTGACGCAACAGCTGGCTTCGGTGGTCTAGGGTTTGTCCGCTTCGATAAGCCCCAGCCCCCGCAAGTAGATCGTGATACCGCTTTCAAGCAGATCATCCGGCGAAAAGGGAGAGGTCGCGCCCGGCGCATTGCGCGCGTAAAGCTCCACCACGCCATGGCTGAGAGCCATGATATGCGCCGAGAACATGGATGCAGGCGGGCGTTTTTCGGCCGGGATATGCTGGCTCAGATCCGCGGCCGCCTGTTCCAGGATGCGCCGCGCACGAGCCGCCGCGTCCGCCAGTTCGGGCGTGCGGTTGACGGAAATCCCACTTTCGAACATGGCAATATAATGGCCGGGGTGTTTGCGTGCGAAGGCGAGATAAGCCCGCCCTGTGGCCTCAAATGCCGCAAGTGCCGAAGGCTGATACCTGTCATAGGCATGCTGCATCAGGTCAGCAAACATCGTAAAGCCCTGTTTGGCCGCCTCTGCAATCAAGTCTTCTCGACCCTCGAAATGGCGATAAACAGCCGCCGGGGTCACGCCGGCCTGCTTGGCAGCTTCGGAGAGCGTAAAACCGGTGGGGCCCTTGGCCTCGATTAGGCCTAGGGCCGCCTCGACCAAAGCCTGGCGCAGGTTGCCGTGATGGTAGCCGCGTTTACGCATGCCAGACCTCTGGCCCCCCACAGATTTGCCGATCCACCGCTTGGACAGCCGCGGTGTCCTTGCTCTCATAGTCGATCGTTTTCAGGACAGAACGGATCGCCGCCAGACGCCCGCGACGTTTGTCATCCGAGCGCACAATCGTCCATGGGGCCACCGCAGTATGGCTGCGCTCCAAAGTCTCATCGATTGCATCGGTATACCGATCCCAACGAGCAAGGCCTTTGACATCGATTTCACTGAGCTTCCAATGTTTTAGCGGGTCATTTTCACGCGCCAAGAAACGACGTAACTGCTCCGCACGTCCAACGTTGAGCCAGATTTTGAAAAGGTGAATGCCATCTTCGACCAGGGCTTCCTCAAATCCCGTCACCTGATGGAAAAAGCGTTCTCTTTGCTCGGGCGTGCAAAACCCAAAAACGTGCTCCACAACGCCACGGTTGTACCAGCTGCGGTCGAAGAAGGTGATTTCCCCGCCAGAGGGCAGATGGTCGATGTAGCGTTGAAAATACCATTGAGTCTGCTCAGACTCTGTGGGTTTTGACAACGCCACAACCCGCGCGCCACGCGGGTTAAGGTTTTCACGGAACCTTTTGATTGTACCGCCCTTTCCAGCCGCATCCCGCCCCTCAAATACAATGCAGATGCGGGCCCCCGTGGATTTTACCCAAGATTGAAGTTTCACAAGTTCGATCTGCAGCGCGGCCATATCGGCGTCATAGTGCTTCCTCTTCATCCGCTGCTCATGCGGATAATGCGGATCCAGTATGTCGTCCTTGTCGGCGGATTTGATCGCGCTGCGAACGGCATCCGGTGCTTCATTCTCGAAATAGCGACTGATCGCGCCGTCAAATGGCAGTGTCATGGGCAAACCTTGTTGTTATCTTATCAATATAGGCGAACAGGTTGCGGAATGTGAGCCTGATTTACATCAATCCTGCGCGCATGGCCGCACGATCCACCGCACCCACGACCTCATCCGTCGCGACATGGTGCGGCATGTGACCAACTCCGGGCAGGACGGTCAGATTTGCATTGGGCAGATCCGCGGCCAGCCTTTCTGCATGGATCTTCAATCCGACCGTCGTATCGGCCGCCCCATGGATCAGCTCTGCCGGGGCTGTGATGCGGCCATAGTGCTGCGATTGCCGCTTGATGTCTTCAAAGAGCTGCGCACGTTGGCGCGCATTCGCCCTTAGAGAACCGCTTCTAAGGGTCAAATCTATGCCGAGGTGGTCAACATAGCCCTCGGGCACCGGTTGCGGTGCAAAGACGTCCACAAGGGACCGGCGGATGGTTTGATCGGGGACGAAGGCGGTGATCACGGGGACCAACAGGTACTGCCCAGGCCAGGAGGCGGTCAAACGATAGAAGAGATCAAGGGAACCATCCCAAGGGTGGGACACGCCTGATACCGAGACCAACGCTGAAAGGCTGTCCGGATGTTGCAGCGCCCAGGCCAGAGCCACGCCGCCTCCATAGCTTTGCCCCAACACGATCGGGCGTTCTACCCCGATCATTTGTGCAGCTGTGCAAAGACATGACGCCTGATTGCGCAAAGATGCGGGTGTTTTCGCAATTGGATCCGAATAGCCAAGGCCCGGTCGGTCAAGCATGAGCACCCGGTAACGATCAGCAAGCGCCGGCGCCAGGCGAAAGCTCATGTCACGGGTGCTGCCGTTGGATCCATGGATCAGCACCACATCCGGCGCGCTCCCGGCGGGCAGGCCCATCTCGACCGCGTGAATCCGGCTGCCCGCAACCTGAAGAAACTGTCCTTCGGGCGGATGGCTTTGCCGGGCGCGGCTTTGGCGGCGGTGGTTTTGCAGGGCCGTCAAGCCAACCCCTGCCCCCAAAGCTAAGGAAAGCGAAATCAAAGGCTTATTGCCCGATGTTGTTCAAATCGAACGGAGTGGTCTGATAGATTTCATTGATCCAATTTCCATAGAGAAGGTGCGCATGGCTGCGCCAGCGGTTCTGCGGCGGACAGTTTGGATCGTCATCCGGATAATAGTTGATCGGAACGTTGATTTCGGTGCCATTGGCAACGTCGCGATCATACTCCTGCTTCAGGGTGTCACTGTCATATTCGAAGTGATTGAAGATGTAGAGCGCCCGATGGCTGGGATCCTCGACCAGGCAGGGCCCGACCTCATCGCTGCCCAGAAGCGTTGTCAGCTCCGGGTGGCCATCGATCTCGTCCTGCTTCATTTCCGTCCAGCGCGACACCGGAATGACGCAATCGTCTGAAAACCCGCGCAGATAGGGCGAGGCCGGTGCGAGGTTCTGGTGCCGGAAACAGCCAAAGGCCTTGTGGGTCAGCATGTGCTTCCTGACGCCATGGAAATAGTTGATCATCGCCATGCCGCCCCAGCACACGCCAAATGTGGAGTGCACATTGGTCTGGGTCCAGTCAAAGACCTCGCACAGCTCATCCCAATAGGTGACATCGGCAAAATCGAGATGCTCAATCGGTGCACCGGTGATGATCAGCCCGTCGAACCGCTCTTCCTTCATCTCCTGAAAGGGCCGATAGAATTCCGCCATGTGGGCCGCCGCAGTGTTCTTTGTCTGATGCTCGGTCATACGGATCAGCGACAGCTCAATCTGCAGAGGGGTGGCCCCTATCAGTCTGGCGAATTGGTTCTCGGTCTGGATCTTTTTGGGCATCAGGTTCAGAAGGCCAATCCGCAAGGGCCGAATATCCTGACGGGCCGCCTGATCCGGCGACATGACCATCACGCCTTCGTTCGTCAGAACGTCATAGGCGGGCAGGTCAGAAGGGATCTTGATGGGCATGTCAGGTCCTGATGGTTGAATGTCGTCTGGGAGCAGTGAGATAGGGCGCTTAGGCGGCTTCCTCAAGAGTGTTTGCGATCAACTCTACGAAACCCGCCTCATCGCGCACGGCGCTGATCTGATCGGCCGTGACACTGATACCCCAGTTCCGGGCCATCGCGGCATACCGCGGCTGGCGGTGGGCAAGCGCCTGGGCATAGGTCCAGCGAATAAAAGCATCCGGGTCAACATCCGCTTCTGATACACTGTTTTTGCTAAGATACTCTTCCCAAACCCTGGTCAGGAACTCTGCCTGATACGACATCGGCTTGGGAGCACGGTCAAAACGGCGGATCAACTCTTCGGTGTGGGCATCGTCCCCCTTGATCCAGACCATGAGCGTGTGTTTCGAAAGCTCTGACAGTACCGGGTCCTCCGGGTCTTCAGGGTCCACCCATTCGCAGATCGACCCGCCCGTATCGCAGATGAAATGCGGATAGTCATAAAGTCGTCCGGCGCGGTCGATGAAATACTCGGTGTCGAGCAACGCATGAATCTCCGCCATACGGAATTGCTCTTGCCGACGCCGGTACTCATCCATCGGCAGGCCACCTTTTGCAATATCCCCAGGCTTCCCAAGGTAAGAGGAGACCGGTGTCAAATTATCAAAAGTGATGTTGGAGCCGATATAGATGGAGTCCGACAGCAACAGGTCCCGCAGGAAAGGCACCTTCATTGCTTCGGCCTTCGCGTTGTCAGCAATGTATTCCCCCATGTAGCGGGTACCGATCCGGTAGTCGATCGAGTAGTGGAACCAGTCTCCGGCACCGCGCAGGACGTTGCTGACGTAGGTCTTGCCGAGGCCGGACATGCCAAAAAAGAGGACGCGTTTGTGAGTGGCATCGCGCCATTCCTGAGCGGAAGAATATAGCATCGGTGTTCCAGAGCGTTTGTGAGGTCTTCTCGCCTTGCTAGCCAGTGTCGCGGGTCGGGTCAATTCCATCGCAAAGGCAAAGGTGAGCCGCACCCCATTGCGGCCGTTACACGCCGACCCAAAAACGAAAAAGCGCAGTGGGCACACTGCGCTTTTCCAAATGATTTCCGACAGTGACGTCCTGTAAGCGCCTTAACGCTTGGAGAACTGGAACGAACGACGGGCCTTGCGGCGGCCGAACTTCTTACGTTCCACAACGCGGCTGTCACGAGTCAGGAAGCCTGCGGCTTTCAGCGCGCCACGCAGGGCGGGATCATAAAGCTGCAACGCCTTGGAGATGCCGTGCTTGACCGCGCCGGCCTGACCGGAGAGACCACCGCCCTTGACGGTTGCGACAACGTCGAACTGATCTTCGACGCCTGCCACGGTAAAGGGCTGGCGCAGGATCATCTGCAGAACGGGACGGGCAAAATAGCCCTTCATGTCCTTGCCGTTCACGGTGACCTTGCCGGAGCCCGGCTTGATCCAGACGCGGGCAACCGCGTCTTTCCGCTTGCCGGTGGCATAGGAGCGGCCCAGCTCGTCACGGACGGGCTCACGGGAAATGGTTTCTTCAGCGACAGCTTCCACGCCTGCAACGGCGCCCAGCTCTTCGAGAGTGTTGATCTGATCAGCCATCGGTCTCAGCTCCGCGTGTTTTTCTTGTTCATGGATTTGACATCCAGAACCTCGGGGGCCTGGGCCTCATGCGGGTGTGCGGCACCAGCATAGATACGCAGGTTGGTCATCTGCTTGCGCGACAGGCGGTTGCCCGGCAGCATGCGCTTGACGGCCTGGTAAACAACACGCTCGGGGTGCGCGCCTTCCAGGATCTGCTGCTTGGTGCGGGACTTGATACCGCCCGGGTGGCCAGTGTGCCAGTAGAAGTGCTCGTCGCGCTTCTTGCCGGTCATCTGCACCTTGTCGGCGTTGATGATGATAACGTTGTCGCCCATGTCCATGTTGGGCGTGAACGAGGCTTTGTGCTTACCACGCAGGCGCATGGCAACGATCGAGGCAAGACGGCCCAGAACAACGCCCTCGGCGTCGATCAGGATCCACTTCTTCTCGATATCTGCCGGGGTAGCAGAGAAGGTTTTCATGGCAGGTCTATCCTGTTTGTCGTGAAGGCGCGCGGAAAAATCCGGCGCCTGAATTCGATGGACGGGGTTTACGGGTACACGCGAAACAGGTCAACACCTTCAATCAAGTATTTATTGTTTTAATTCAATGGCTTGAAAAATAGGTATCAAAATACCCCACATCAAACGCTGATTTGCTCGGGTGGATTGTCGAGAAGCGCACGCAGACGCAGCATGGCATCTTCGAATTTGGAAAGCGAGACCTGCCCGTTGATGGTGATGCGCACAGCGTTGGGTGCCCGCCCATCGCGCAGCGCGAATTCATCGGCCGAGCGGATCTGCACACCCTCAGCCTCGGCCGCGCGGGTAAAGGCCGCAGAGCGCCAGCCCGATGGAAGTCTGAGCCAGAGAAACGGCACCTCGTCATTCCATGTCAGCTCAAATGCCCCGAGCGCATTGACCGCCACCCGCACGTATTTTGCCATCTCCTTGCGCACCTCTTTGGCAAGGAGCTTGCTGCGCGGGTCAGATAAAAGCACCCTGATCAATTCAGCCAGCGGCTGCGCCAGTCCGAAGAAACTGTACTCCGCCGCACGGCGGAGATCCTGTTCGCGTCCTTTCGGCGCAAGGGCGAAACCCACGCGCAAGGCCGGCGTAAGGATTTTCGATATCGAGCACACATGCCAGGTGATATCGGGGGCCAGGGCGCGGTAACTAGGTGCACGGGCCTCCCCCATGCGATAGCAGTCATCCTCGATGATCTGCAAATCATGACGCCGGGCGACTTTCAGGATTTCTTCGCGACGTTCCAGTGGTGTGAAAAGGCCGGTTGGATTATGCACCTCAGGACTGGTGCACAGCACCGTTGCCCCCGTTTTCCGGATCGCCAGCTCAAGAGAGTCGGGGCGGATACCATTTTCATCCATCCCCACGCCAACCACCTTGGCCCTCAATAGCTCTGCCGCCCTGCGAAACCCGGCGTAGGACAAATCTTCGACCAAAAGGGTCGGCTGAGCTTCTTTCAAAACAGCCTGCATCACCGTCAGGATACCGTTCTGCCCGCCATGCGTCAGCACTACCTGGTTTTGATCCAGCGGGCCAAGGGGCTGATCGGACAGCCAATCAACAACAGCCTCCCGAACCGGACGATAGGCATCGCGGGTCGGGTAATTCAGGAACATGAAAGGATCCGCTGAGGAAACCTTCTTTAACGCTTCTCGGATCGCGGCGACCTGCCCGACATCCGCCAGTCGCGGGCTGAACAGGCTGACATGATCAGGGTCGCGCTGCTCAGGCAAGTGCAATTCGCGGGACCAGACATCGTCCATCACAGGCGTTTGCCGATCCGCAACAAAGGTGCCCCGCCCGACCTCGGCCTGCAACAGCCCCTCGTCCGTGAGCATCGTATAGGCGCGGGCGACCGTGCCCGGGGTGATGCCCAGTTGATAGGCCAGCTCCCGCACTGGCGGCAGCTTTGTACCAATACGCAATGTATCGTTTTCCACCGCTGCGCGGATCGTATCGGCGACGCGCTGATACTTTGGTCCTGGCTTATCGCCTAGGGACGGCGCCCAAATTGTACCCATTACAATGCTTCCTTGGACAGGTGAGTCGGGGTTTTGTATCAAACACTCGTACCAACAATGCAGGATTGTATCAATACAATAAAGGATCAAACCATGACACAGCCTACAACCTCCGCCTATCCGAACGTTACTTATCTGAATACCCAAGCAGCCTTGCCGCTGCTGGCGCAGGTTGCGGTACAGGTCGCTGTTCTGGTCACAAAATGGTCCTTGCGCCGCCGCAGCCGAACACAGCTCCGCCGCCTGAGCGATGAGCAACTCCGCGACATCGGAGTGACGCGCGCTGAAGCCCATTATGAAGCAACTCTTCCGTTCTGGCGCCCCTGATCCCCGGGGCACGGAACCACCTGACGGCCGGGGCCAGTTCCCCGGCCTTTTTTATTGCCCGATTTGGCCGTTTACCAAAATTTATCCTTGATCGAATCCCAAAGGGCGCCTAGATGCCCCCTCACTTTCGGTACCGATCCCAACCCCGGACCCTTATCCGGGGGGGCGCTAAGGACGGGCTGGATTGTCATCTACTGGAACGAAGGGGAGTGTCATGAAAGACGCCAACCTCTTCCAACTGGGGATCGGTCTGGAGACAGGCGCCCATGAGGAAGATACCGCCCGCAGTGTATCCGCTGCGATGCTTGAAACCGTTGTGGACAGCGACCGCGAAGACCATTTCATCCGCCGCGATGGAAAGGTGTTTGCCGGAACCCATCTGATCATCGAAGTGATGAAAGGAACGGGCTTGGATTGCGAAACCCGCATCCAGAACGCCTTTCGCAAATGTGTCGAGGTCTGCGGCGCCACGCTGCTGCACATCCATACCCACAAATTCTCGCCTCAGGGCGTATCCGGCGTGGCCGTTCTGGCCGAAAGCCACATCTCGGTCCACACCTGGCCGGAGATCGGCTATGGCGCCTTTGACGTTTTCATGTGTGGCGATGCCGAACCCTGGCGCGCCGTTGACGTGCTGAAAGAAGCCTTTGCGACCGATCACGTCGAGGTTCGCGAACTGCTGCGCGGGGAGGAGCTGATCGCCAAGGAGGTCGCGGCATGAGCGGTACCTGGATCACCGAACGCCTGCACGACCACTACGCGCAATCCCTGCGCGTGGAGGAGATGCTCTATGACAGTAAAACTGACCATCAGCGCCTGAAAGTGTTTCAGAACGGCACATTTGGCCGCATCCTGACGCTGGACGACGTGGTTCAGACCACCGAAGGTGACAACTTCATCTACCACGAGATGCTGACCCATGTGCCGATCCTGGCCCATGGCGCCGCAAAACGTGTGCTGATCATCGGCGGCGGCGATGGCGGCATGGCGCGTGAAGCCCTGCGCCACGCCTCGGTCGAACATGTTACCATGGTGGAAATCGACGCCGGTGTCGTGGATTTCTCCAAGGAATACCTGCCGATGCTGAGCCAGGGCGCCTTTGATGATCCCCGTTTGAACCTGGTCATCAATGATGGCGCGGCCTTCATGCGTGAAACCGATCAGAAATTTGATGTGATCATCGTCGATTCCACCGATCCGATCGGCCCCGGCGAAGTGCTGTTCACCAACACCTTCTATGGCCACGCCGCCCGCGCCCTCACCGATGATGGGATCATCGTCACCCAGAACGGCGTACCCTTCATGCAAGGGGATGAGCTGACCGGCACCATGCGCGCCTTCAAGGCGCTCTTTTCTGATTACAGCTGTTACCTCGCGACCATCCCGACCTATGCGGGTGGGCCGATGGCCTTTGGCTGGGGCAGCCACAGCAAGGCTGCACGCAATGTGACCCTGCCGGATCTGGAAAAGCGCTTTGCTGCTGCCGGGTTCGAGACAGGCTACTACACGCCCGAGGTCCACAAGGCGGCTTTTGCCTTGCCCGGCTACGTGAAAAAACTCTTCCCATAAGAGCTTACTACATCAAGTGGACAATAAAACGGGGGCCAATCGGCCCCCGAATTTCATAAGCTATTGGTCGACCCGTTCAGGCTTCGGGTTCCTGATAGACGCCTTGCTCTTTCAACGCGTCGACAACTTCCTTGGGCATGTAGGTCTCATCGTGTTTGGCAAGTATTTCAGAGGCTTCAAACACACCATTCACGTAACGTCCCGTGCCGACCATGCCCTGATTCTCTCCAAACAGATCCGGCAGAACACCAGCGTAGACGACCGGAACTGTCGCTCCTCCGTCTGTCACAGAAAAACGGATATTTTCCCCCTGCCCGCGTACGATGCTGCCTTCTTCGACCAGCCCGCCGATGCGGAAGACTTCATCTACAGAAGGCGGCTCTGCCATCACCTGGCTGGGAGAGCGGAAATAGTTGATCCCATCCCGCATCGCATACCCGATGAGCGCGGTTGAAACGATCAGGGCCACCGTCGCCAAGGCAATCACCTGAATGCGGCGCTGTTTCTTGAGGTTTTTCATCTCTCTACCTCCCTACCCTTACCTGGGCACCTCATTTAGGGGAACAGCGGAGCCATCATGAGGCCCGCCATCTCATCCTCACCTAACATCAGGTTTGCATTCTGCAAGGCCTGGCCGCTGCTACCTTTTGTCAGGTTATCGAGTGCTGCAAAGACGATGGCCCGCCCTGGGATCCGGTCCGCCGCCACGCCGATGTGGCAGAAGTTGGAGCCGCGCACGTGGTGGGTGCTGGGTGCGGAGCCAAAGGGCAGAACCTCGATGAAGGGCTCATCCGCATAGGCGTCGACAAAGGCGGCTTGGATCGCCTCTGCATCGCCTTTGACATAGACCGTCGCCAGGATACCCCGGTTAACCGGCAACAGATGCGGCGTGAACTGCACCTTGACGGGCCGACCCGCAAGTTTGGAGAATTCCTGATCGAATTCCCCCAGATGCCGGTGTGTGCTGCCAAGAGCATAGGCGTTGTAACCTTCGCTGAGTTCAGCATGCAGTAGGTTTTCCTTCAGCGCCCGCCCGGCACCGGAAACACCGCATTTCAGATCGAGGATGATCTCGTCCAGATCAATCACCCCGGCCGCGATCAGGGGCCGCAGCGCAAATTGCCCGGTGGCCGCATTGCAGCCCGTCCCGGCAACCAGCCGTGCGGCGCGGATCTCATCCCGATAAAACTCGGTCAGGCCGTAGACAGCCTCTTCCTGCTGTTTGATCGCAGAATGCGGATTGCCGTACCATTTTTCATACTCCGCCGGATCGCGCAGCCGGAAATCTGCCGACAAGTCCACGATCTTCAGATCACTCGGAAGGGCCGCGATCACCTCTTGACTGGTCTTATGCGGCAGGGCGCAGAAGCATAGGTCGATGCCGGAAAAATCGATTTCGGAAATCTTGCACAGCACCGGCAGATCCAAATGACGCAGATGCGGAAACACCTCAGCCATGGTCATGCCAGCCTTGCGCTCAGCCGCGAGGGCCGCGATTTCGATGCTCGGGTGCTGGGCGATCAGCCGCACAAGTTCGGCGCCGGTGTAACCGCTGGCGCCAAGGATAGCCACTTTGTGGGTCATGTCAGACCTCATATCTTGAATTTTGAATGATGTTTACCGCAGCAGTGCGCGGCAGGGATAGGGAAAAATCACAGGTGTCAGATGCATGGAGCGATTACTCGCCGCGCATCAGGGTGCCTCAAAGGTGATTTGTCGTCGGAGGAACTGAGTCGCACGGGCGCTTACACGTGCCGGATCGCCGGTGGTGTAAAAGCCCGCCTTGCCGACCCCGTACATGTCCGGATGCCGCTCCAGATAGTCTGCCAGGCTGTCAGCCACCAGATCACCCTGGCTGAAGACCTTTACATCGGCTCCAAGCGCCTCCTGAAAGGTCTTTTCCATCAGCGGGTAGTGGGTGCAACCAAGGATCGCCGCCTCGGGATGGGGCATCTTGCGCTGCAGTGCCTCCACATGGCTGCGCACCAGTGCCTCCGCCAGGATCATGTCACCATCCTCGATGGCGTCCACGACACCACCACAGGCCTGCGCCTCTACATCCACACCGATGGCGCGAAACGCCAATTCCCGTTGAAAGGCCCGGCTGGAGACGGTCGCAGGCGTTGCAAACAGCGCCACGTGCTTCACCGCAACCTCGCGCGGTGGGGAGTTGTCGCCCCATTGCCGTTCGGTCAGCGCCTCGATCAGCGGAACAAAGACGCCAAGGATCCGCTTTCCCGGCGGCAGACCGCCCTCCTGCAAGCGCCGCAGGGCCGCGGCAGAGGCGGTGTTGCAGGCCAGGATCACCAGATCGCAGCCCTTTTCCCACATTTTTTCAACGGCGGCCTTGGTCAGCTGATAGACGTCTTCCGCATCCCGCACGCCATAAGGCGCGTGGGCATTGTCGCCGTAATAGATCAGCTCAACCTCCGGCAGGCGTTTCTGCACGGCATTGAGCACCGTGAGACCACCCAGACCAGAATCAAAGATACCTACCGCCATGTTTCACTTTCGCCACGCAATTGAGGTGGAGGCCCGGTCAGGCGCGGTGTTTCTCTTCGAACTCATAGCCGCGGAGACCCGGATCCACAGGAGTTGGAGACAGCTCATACGTCGCTTTGCGCAGGAAATCCATCATTGCTTTGGCATTTCCCGCCAGTGGGTCAAGTTTGTCGCGCCCGATTGGATCACCGATCACCACGCGCACCGGTGTATCGACCCGGCGGTGGAATTCCTTAATCAACAACCCCATACGCAGGGTTGCGTGCAGATGGCTTGCGATCTGGAACAGGCGCGAGGTGTGCCCGTCGAAATACACCGGCACCACAACCGCTTCGGATTTGGCGATCATACGGGCGGTAAAGCTGCGCCAGCCCGGATCCATCGGATGGGCAAAGGGGGTCGCCGCAGTGGACACGGTCCCGCCCGGAAAGATGCCGATGGCGCCGCCCTGCCCCAGATAGTCCAGAGCCATCTTGCGCGTCTCAAGGTTGGTGCGCAGCGCCTCCTTGGTTTCGGCGAAATCAATCGGCAGGATCACCCGGTTCAGATCCTGCGCCTTGCCAAAGACCTGATGCGCCATGATCCGGAAATCACCGCGTGTTTCGGCCAGGATATGCCCCATCATCAGCCCATCGAGGATCCCATAAGGGTGGTTGGCGATCAGGACGACAGGTTTGTCGCGCGGGATGTTGGCCAACGCCCCGCCGATCACCTTCAGGGACAGCCCGTAACGCTCTGCGATCACGCTCCAGAAACTGCGCCCATTGGCGACCTCCTGCTCATACCCGCGGGCGCGGCGGATAAGACTGAGCCTGCCGGTCGTGTTCTCCATCAGGCGGATCACGATCCGCCCCGGGCGGGTTTCAGCCGAATGCGCATAAGAGATATCACGCGCGATCTGTCGCGAACTGGGCATGGGGCGGATCTTTCTTCACGGAATCACTTTCGTGACCGGGTCAGGCATAGCAGCCTAGCCACGCCGCGTAACAGTCCTGTGACTCTTCCGTCAGCCCCAGACGCAATAGCGCCGCGCATGAGCGCGGCGCCTGGCCCAACGGGAGCGGTGCATGTCTCATGCACCTCGCGACGGGCGGGAGAGTGCCCGCCGCAGCTTACTCGGCTGCTTCTTTCAATGGCGCGCCGCCCTGACGCAAGGCCGCAAGCAGCTCTTCGCGCCGCTTGGCCGCCTTTTGCTCGCTTTGCAGCTTCACCGGCCCAAAGCCCCGGATTTGTAGCGGTAGTTCGGCCAGCGCGACCAGCGGATCCATGATCTCGGGCGCGGCTTTGGGCAGCCACTCCTTCATGTCGCGCTCATATTGCTTGATCAACGAACGCTCCATCTTGCGCTCATCCGTGTAGCCAAAGATATCGAGCGGCGTGCCCCGGAGGCCCTTGAATTTCGCCAAAAGGCGCAAGCCTCGCTCCATCCCTGGTCCAAACCGGCGCTTTTTCGGACGGCCATTGGCGTCTTTCCCACCCAGGATCGGCGGCGCGAGGTTGTACGAGATTTTCAGATCCCCCTCGAACTGCTCTTCTGCCTTTTCCCGGCTGGTCAACAGCAGCCGCGCCACTTCATACTCATCCTTGTAGGCGAGCAGCTTGTGATAGCCCTTGGCGACCGCCTCTTTGAGACACGGATCCTCAATGCCGTCCAGCATCTTAGCATACCGCTTGGCCAACCCCTTGCCCTGGTAAGCGACAAGATGATCGCGGCGATAGGCGATTTTCTCATCCAGAGATTTGGGCAGCTCCACAACGTTCGCAGGCTTGATCAACTTGGCGACCTCATCGGCATGCAGCACGGCCCAGCGGCCAATTTCAAACGCGCGCAGGTTCTTTTCAACCGCAGCCCCGTTCAGTTCAATCGCCTGGCTGATCGCCTCAAGGCTCACCGGGATCAGCCCACGCTGGAAGGCCCCGCCAAAGACCATCATGTTGGAAAAGATCGAATCCCCCATGGTGACCCGCGCCAATTCAGAGGCGTCGAACATATCGAGCCGCTCGCGCAGGCGCGCTTCAAGCGCCACCTCCAGCCGATCCGTCGGGAGTTGGAAGTTGGTGTCGCGGGTGAAATCGCCGGTGATGATTTCGTGGCTGTTCACCACGCCGCCGGTCTGACCGGTGCGCATCAGGCCAATGGTTTTGGCGCCCGCGCTCACCACGAGATCACCGCCGATCAGCGCATGGGCTTCGCCGGTTGCAACGCGAATGGCGCTAATGTCATCGGGGCGTTCGGCAATGCGGCAGTGGATGTGAACCGCGCCGCCCTTTTGGGCAAGGCCCGCCATTTCCATCATGCCCGCACCCTTGCCGTCGATCTGGGCGGCCTGTGCCAGCACTGCACCAATTGTGACAACGCCAGTGCCGCCGACACCGGTGATCACCACGTTATGGGTTCCCTCGATCTTGGGCAGCTCGGGTAGCGGCAGATCCGGCAGTTTCAGCTCGGCAGTTGCCTCCTTGCGGATCTTGGCGCCCTCAATGGTCAGGAAGGAGGGGCAGAAGCCGTTGACGCAGGAAAAGTCCTTGTTGCAGGAGGACTGATCAATCGCCCGCTTGCGGCCCAGTTCGGTTTCCTTCGGCACGATGGAGACGCAGTTCGACTGCACCCCGCAATCGCCGCATCCCTCGCAAACGTCGCTATTGATATAGACGCGCTGATCGGGATCGGGGAACAGGCCGCGCTTGCGACGGCGGCGTTTTTCGGCGGCGCAGGTCTGAATATAGATGATGGCTGAAACGCCCTCGACCTCTTCCATCTGCTTTTGCACCGTCATCAGCTCGGCTCGCTCATGGGTGGGAACGCCAGCCGGGAATTTTTTGAAATCGATGTCTTCTTTCTCGTCATAGACGATGGCAAGGTTTTCGACTCCCATCGCCTTCAGCTCATGGGCAATGCGGTATGCGCTGAGGCCACCCTCGTTGCCCTGACCACCGGTCATGGCCACCGCATCGTTGTAGAGGATTTTGTAGGTGATGTTGGTCCCTTCGGCGAGCGCAGCGCGGATCGCCTGCACGCCCGAGTGGTTATAGGTGCCATCGCCGAGGTTCTGGAAGACATGCTTGCGTTTCGAGAACGGCGCTTCGCCGATCCAGTTGGCCCCTTCACCGCCCATGTGCGTGAAGCCCATGGTTTCGCGGTCCATCCACTGCACCATGAAGTGACAGCCGATCCCCGCGTAGGCACGGCTGCCCTCGGGCAATTTGGTGGAGGAGTTGTGCGGACAGCCCGAGCAGAAATACGGCAGGCGGGCTGCGATTTCCTCGGCATTATCGGCGCGGCGCGCCTCATCGAGGCTGGCAAGCCCGGCGCGGATCGCTTCGGTATCGCGCCCCTCCTCGATCAGGATCTCGCCCAGTTTCTCTGCGATCATGATCGGATCGAGCGCATAGCGGGTCGGGAACAGCTCCGGCCCGTGCATCGAGCCCGCACCGCCACCCTTGTGCCAGCCATAGACCCGGCGGCCGCGGCGATCATCGAAGATGGCTTCCTTGATCTGAACCTCAATGAGCTTGCGCTTTTCCTCGACCACAACGATCAGGTCGAGCCCCTCGGCCCAGTCGTGGAACCCTTTCATATCGAGCGGCCAGACCTGCCCGACCTTGTAAGTGGTAATCCCAAGCCGCTCGGCCATGGCCTCGTCGATGTTCAAAAGCGACAGCGCATGAACCAGATCGAGCCAGTTCTTACCTGCTGCGACAAAGCCGATCTTAGCGCCGGGCTTGCCCCAGATACGCTTGTCCATCTTGTTGGCGTGGCTAAAGGCCTCAGCCGCAAAACGTTTCTGATCGATGATACGGTCTTCCTGCTGGAAGCGGTCATCCACCAGACGGATGTTCAGCCCATCGGCGGGCATGTCATAGTTTGGCAGGGTCAGCTGCACCCGATCCGGGCTGGCGTCCACGACCGAGGTCACTTCAATGGTGTCTTTCATTGTCTTGAGACCAACCCACAGCCCGGAATACCGGCTCAGGGCATAGCCATAAAGGCCGTAGTCCAGAATCTCCTGCACGCCGGCCGGGCTGAGGATGGGAATGTAGGCATCCATCAAGGCCCATTCGGACTGGTGCAGCACGGTAGAGCTTTCACCGGTGTGATCGTCACCCATGGCAACCAGCACGCCGCCATGTTTGGAGGTGCCGGCCATGTTTGCGTGACGGAAGGCATCACCCGAACGATCCACACCCGGCCCCTTGCCGTACCAAAGACCAAAGACACCGTCGAACTTGCCTTCACCGCGAATCTCGGCTTGCTGCGCACCCCACAGGGCCGTGACGGCCAGATCCTCGTTCAATCCGTACTGAAAGGTGACATCGGCCTCTTTCAACTGCTTTTCCGCGCGGCTCATCTGCATGTCCACCGCACCAAGAGGCGAGCCACGATATCCGGTCACAAGACCCGCTGTGTTGAGCCCTGCGGCCTCGTCGCGGGCCTTTTGCATCAGCATGAGCCGAACCAGCGCCTGGGTGCCGTTCAGCATAACGGGCGATTTGCTCAGATCGTATTTGTCGTTCAGTGAGATCTTCTGCGTGCTCATCCGGTCCTCCCAACCAAAGGTGGCTTGCAATCTTTTTGATCGATATTAGGTCACAAATGCTGACCTGTATCGGGTCTTTTGTCAATATCCTTTCCGTCAGGTCTCGCCTGCGATCGGAAATTGATCCAAGTGTAAGGTTTCATGTAGTCTAGAACGGACATTGCGAAAGTAACGGATATGGATTGGGACAAGCTAAGAATTTTTCACGCCGTTGCGGACGTCGGCAGCCTGACCCACGCGGGCGACAAGCTGAACCTGTCGCAATCTGCCGTCAGCCGCCAGATCCGTGCGCTGGAAGAAAGCCTGAACGTCACGTTGTTTCACCGCCACGCACGGGGGTTGATCCTGACCGAACAGGGAGAACTTCTGTTCGATGCCACCAAATCCATGTCCAAACGCCTGGAGGCCGCCTCAGCGCGGATCCGCGACAGCGAGGAAGAGGTTTTTGGGGAGCTTCGCGTCACCACCACGTTCGGCTTTGGAACGCTCTGGCTGGCGCCACGCCTGACAAAGTTGTTTGAGCAATACCCCAACCTCAAAATCGACCTGATGCTGGAAGAAAGGGTCTTGGACCTGCCCATGCGAGAGGCCGATGTGGCCATCCGAATGAAAGAGCCAAGCCAGGCGGACCTGGTCCGCAAGCGGCTGATGACCGTACAAATGCGCCTTTATGCATCCCGCGCATACCTTGATCGGAACGGAACGCCGGAAACAATCGACGACATCAAGGATCACCGGCTGATCTGCCAGAATCAAAACTCCGCTCAGGTTGGATCGGCTGCCATTCTCGTCCAAAAACTGCTCACGCAAAGCCCGGCCTCCATGCTGACCGTGAACAACTATTTTGGCGTTCTGCAGGGCGTGCTGCATGACCTTGGGATTGGTATTCTTCCCGATTACGTGACCGAGGATTTCCCTGATCTGGTTCAGGTCCTCCCCCATGAAGATACAAGTGGCGTACCCGTTTACCTCGCCTACCCCGAGGAACTTCGTCATTCGCAGCGCGTTTCGGCATTTCGGGACTTCGTCCAGACCGAGATCATGGCGCACCGCAAGCATATGAAAGAGTTAGGGAAACTGTAACCGCTGAGTCAAAAAAAGACGAGCTATGCAAAACATGCATATCAGAAATGACTCAACTTGGGACGAAAAATTCTTGAAGCGGTGGAGTGCTATCCCTAAATCACCCTCATGAAGACGGCGCCTCGGCGCGCTTCATACCTCCCTGTTGGACTACGGCCGAGCTTAGCGCTCGGCCTTTTTTTTGCGGCAAAGCCCCCTGACCGCGACGCAGTCCTCGCGAATGCCAAAAGCCTGCCGCCTTTTCAGATGCCCCTGCAAGACTTGCAGAGACTTTGGCGACAGTTCACGCGCGATTTGCCTGCTTTCCACTCAGCAATAGCCACCCTGCAAACGCTTTGCCCAGAATATGAGCAGGCCAGAGTCGACAGCGCAACACCACGACGGGTTTCCTCCCGACTCTTCTTTGTTCTCCAATGTCTGCACACGCTCCGCCACAATAGCCATGACGCTTTGCCCTTCCTTCGGGCGCCAGCATGTCCTAAAAGGCGCGCAATCGCAGCCACTGGGGATATGACACGGATGCAGGAACCAGCCATCACGCAGGAACTGATTGAGAGCCACGGACTGAAACCCGAGGAATACGATCTGATCCTCGAAATCATTGGCCGCGAGCCGACATTCACGGAGCTTGGCATCTTTTCCGCCATGTGGAATGAGCATTGCTCTTACAAGTCCTCCAAGAAATGGCTGCGCACCCTGCCGACCAGCGGCCCGCAGGTGATCTGCGGCCCCGGTGAGAACGCGGGCATCGTCGATATTGGCGATGGCGATGCAGTGGTCTTCAAGATGGAAAGCCACAACCACCCCTCCTACATCGAACCCTATCAGGGTGCGGCGACCGGTGTTGGCGGCATCCTACGCGATGTCTTTACCATGGGTGCACGGCCTATTGCGTCTATGAACTCGCTGTCATTTGGTGAGCCCTCCCACCCCAAGACCCGCCAGCTGGTCAACGGCGTGGTTGAAGGCATCGGCGGCTATGGCAACTGCTTTGGCGTGCCCTGCGCGGGCGGCGAAGTCCGTTTTCACCCCGCTTATAATGGCAACTGCCTTGTGAACGCCTTTGCAGCGGGTCTGGTTAAGACAGACAGCATTTTCTATTCTGCCGCGTCGGGCGTTGGCATGCCGGTGGTCTACCTTGGTGCCAAGACGGGGCGCGATGGCGTTGGCGGGGCCACCATGGCCTCGGCCGAATTTGACGACACCATCGAGGAAAAGCGACCCACCGTCCAGGTCGGCGACCCCTTCACCGAAAAGCGCCTGATGGAAGCCACGCTGGAGCTGATGCAGACCGGCGCGGTGATCTCGATCCAGGATATGGGCGCGGCGGGCCTCACCTGCTCTGCGGTGGAAATGGGCGACAAGGGTGAGTTGGGCATCAAACTCAACCTGGAATGCGTCCCGCAGCGCGAAGAAGGCATGACAGCCTATGAGATGATGCTGTCGGAATCCCAAGAACGGATGCTGATGGTGCTGAAGCCCGAGAAAGAGGCCGAAGCCAAGGCCGTCTTTGAAAAATGGGATCTGGACTTTGCCATCGTCGGCGAAACCATCGCCGAAGACCGCTTCCTCATCATGCACAATAACGAGGTGAAAGCGGACCTGCCTTTGTCCAAGCTGTCCTCCTCCGCGCCTGAATATGATCGCCCCTGGGTGCCGACCCCGGCAGCAGAGGCGCTGAGCGATGAAGATGTGCCGACAATCGACCCGATCGATGGGCTGAAGGCGCTGATCTCCTCACCGAACTATGCCGGCAAACAGTGGGTATACGAACAGTACGACACCACAGTAATGGGTGACACTGCCCGCCGCCCCGGAGCGGGGTCTGGTATCGTGCGTGTGCATGGCACCGGCAAGCAGCTGGCGTTTACCTCTGACGTGACACCGCGCTATGTGAAGGCGAACCCGATTGAGGGCGGCAAGCAGGCCGTGGCCGAGGCCTATCGGAACCTGTCTGCCGTGGGGGCGCTGCCGCTTGCGACAACCGACAACCTTAACTTCGGCAACCCCGAAAAGCCCGAAATCATGGGCCAGTTCGTCGGCGCCATCAAAGGCATCGGCGAGGCGGTGGCCGCACTGGACATGCCGATCGTGTCCGGAAATGTCTCGCTCTACAATGAAACCGACGGTCAGGGCATCCTGCCCACGCCCACCATCGGCGCCGTAGGCCTGATTGCAGAGGGCGAAGAAGCCATCACCGGCGAGGCGCGCGACGGCCACATCGCCCTGCTGATCGGTGAAACCACCGGCCACTTGGGGCAATCGGCCCTGCTGGCAGAAGTCTTCAACCGCGAGGACGGCGATGCGCCAACGGTGGATCTGGAGGCAGAAAAGCGCAATGGCGAATTCATCCGTGCCAACCGCGAGCTGATCAAGGCCTGCACCGATCTCGGCGATGGCGGCCTGGCTCTGGCAGCCTTCGAGCTGGCTGAGGAAGCAGGCGTCGGCGTTCAGATCGATGCGGGCGACACGCCCACGCTCTTTGGCGAGGACCAGGCCCGCTATCTGGTAGCCTGCAACTTTGACCAGGCCGAGGCGCTGATGATGGCAGCCGGTCAGGCGGGCATTCCCGTCACCACTGTTGGCCGCTTCACAGGCGAGGCCGTGAAACTTGGCGGCAGCGAAGCCCCGCTCGAGGAGTTGTCTCAGATCTTCCGCAGCAGCTTTGCCGCGGCCGTCGCCTGATTAACACCGATCAAGGGCGCTCTCCCGCGCCCGCAGGTGCCTTGCCGATGGCAAGATCCCCTTAGCGGCCTTGGGCCCGGCAGCGCGCCTTGCGCGCTGCCGGGCCCAACTCGCAAGGTCAGATTTCCAATCTGAACGCGCGGGGCGGGAGCATCTCCCGGCTTGAACTGCGCCTCCGACACCCCTACATTTTCAGCGAACAGAGACACGAGGATCCCACGCAATGCCCATGCAGGCTCATGAAATCGAAGAACTTCTGCGCGCCTCCTTCCCGGACGCACAAATCCAGGTCGGCGGCAGCGACGGCGTGCATATGTCCGCAATGGTCATCGACGAAAGCTTTCGCGGAAAGAACCGCGTGCAGCAGCAACGCGCTGTCTATGCAGCCTTGAAGGGCAAGATGGACGGCGCCAACGGTGAACTCCACGCCCTGGCCCTCACCACCAAGGCGCCAGAGTAATTGTTTTCCCTATGGCTTCTTTGGGCTGGCCTGTTGCTTTGGCCAACCTTCGTTCTGGGAGGCCTGTTGTTTCTCAAACGCAAGGACAATCCGCGAAGGAAAGATCTACCCTTTGTGCCGCTGGATGGAAAACACCCCGAATTGGAAGCTGAACTGGAAGAAGAAAAGCAAGAGCGCTTGATCGAGATAACCTCACGCGTGCTCCACAAGTATCTGAACCGCTTCTGATCCCGAGCACCGCAGCAATGGTCTTGTGTGAGGGGGCTTACTTTCGTGCCCCTTCTCCCCTATATCGAAACAAACCGCGACCGGCAGGAACGCCAAAAGGAAACGCAAGATGACCGACGCAAAGACCCGTATCGACGAAACCGTCAAAAGTAACGATGTGGTGCTCTACATGAAAGGCACCAAGGAAATGCCCCAATGCGGTTTTTCCTCCCGCGTGGCGGGCGTGCTGAACTACATCGGCGTGGAATACACCGATGTGAACGTTCTGGCCGATGAAGAGATCCGCCAGGGCATCAAGGACTACTCCGACTGGCCCACCATCCCGCAGCTTTACGTCAAAGGTGAGTTCGTGGGCGGCTGCGACATCATCACCGAGATGACGCTCTCGGGTGAGCTGGACGGGATGTTCGAGGAAAACGGCGTGACCTTTGACAAGGCCGCTGCCGACAAGATCCGCGAAGCCAACGGCTGACGCGGGCACAGACCATACGACATGAAAAAGGCCTGTCCGCAGATTGCGTGACAGGCCTTTTTCATTTCAGGCGACATATGTGCCGCTGCCAAATCTTTTCATAGAGATCGACTACTGCGCGGCCGCAACTTTTTCCTCGATCTGCTGTGCCAGTGCCTCGGCACGGGCTGCCATCTCGGCCAGGCCTTCTTCGACCTGGGGCGGCACCACGGGAACCTCGACGCGTTCCGGCTCGGGCGGCGGCGCATTGCGCAATTCGTTGAGTTCCGCATCCCGCTTGGCAAGCTCCTCCTCACGTTCGGCCAGGACTGCTTCGACCTCCTTGATCCGGTCCTCGACGGCAGCGGTTTTATCGGCCAGCATCAAGCCAGCCATCAGCAGCATCCGCGCTTCGGGCATGCGCCCGATCTGATCAGACAGCACCTGCGCCTCGTCATCAAGCATCTTTGCCGCCGAGTGCAGATAGCTTTCCTCCCCTTCCTGGCAGGAAACCTCAAAACCACGGCCGCCGATATGAATGGTCACTTCGGGCATCAGACTTCCTCTCCTTCTGGCAGATTGGGTGCACCGGCCAAAAGCGGTTCAAGCCGCGCCAGCACCGCATTGACCTGCGCCTTGTCGCTGGCTTGCGCCGCCCGCAGCCCGTCAATCTCTGCCGCCATGGCCGCATTGATCAAGCTGGCATCGCCCAGACCTTCGGCATTGGCTTCACGAAGGGCCGCATTCGAGGTCCGCAGTTGTTCGTTGGCAAGGCGCAATTGCTGAAGTTCCGTATCAAGGCGAACCAGCATTTCTCCTGCCTCTTCAGGCGCAGCCTCCATATTGGCTGACACCTCCCCGGAAGCATCCCCGCCCTCAAGGCGGCCGATCAGCTCTGCATTTGCGGTCTCCAGCTCCTCAATGCGCACTTCCAGTGTTTCTTTTTCTGTCGCGGCGGTGTTCTGGGCCACTTCAAGCTGAGATTTGAGCCGGGCAACTTCCTGCTTGAGCGCCTCAGCCTCTGGAGAATTTCCCGCTTCATTGCGCAAGAGTTCCAGCTCGGCTTTCATGGCAGCGATGTCTTCAGAGCTCTCCCCGCCCGCAGCAGCCGGGCCGTCTCCTGCCTGTGCCTCCAGCTCTTTTTGCCGCGCCCGCAGAACCTTGACCCGTTCGGTCAACTGGGCATTGGCAATTCGTTCTTCTTCAAGAGCATCTTCGAGTGCGCTGGTATCCGCAGCTTCAACCGCGCGGGCCTCGGCCGACGTCTTTGCTGCCTCAAGCGTGTCGACACCAGAGCCGATCCGCTCCATCGCCGCCAGGATCCGCCCTTGCAAGTCTTCGATCTGGTTCATGCCTGTCCCTCACCCGTCAACGTCGCTGGCGCCGCTATGCACGCTTTTTGATCCTTTGCCAGCCTTTGAAATCTCGCTGCCCTGCGTGCGAATCACGACCGGCAGGCGAAACCATGTCCACCTTAGCCAATGCATGAGTAAAACACCCCCTGTTTGCTTTCAAGCACTTGCAAGCGATCCTTAGTGTTCAATCAGCAGAAACCCCCGGGAACGCTTGATCTTTGCCGCATCACTGGTATTGAGCGCCCAATCTGCCTGCCAACCTAAAGGAACAGTTCAGTGGATCTGACAGCCCTGCGCACCGCAAATCCCGATCATTGGAACAAGGCCGCAGCCATACGCGCCCTGACCCTCGATGCCGTCACCGCCGCAAACTCCGGCCATTCCGGCATGCCGATCGGCATGGCCGATGTGGCCACCGTCCTGTTTGAAAAACACCTCAAATTTGACGTAAAGGCACCAAAGTGGGCCGACCGCGATCGGTTCATTCTGTCTGCTGGTCACGGATCGATGCTGATCTATTCGCTGCTTTACCTCATGGGCGACGAGCAAGTGACGCTGGATCAGATCAAGAACTTCCGCCAGATGGGCGCCCTGACTGCGGGCCACCCTGAAAACTTCCTGATTGATGCTGTGGAAACCACCACCGGCCCCTTGGGCCAGGGTATCGCCAATGCCGTGGGCTTTGCCATGGCCGAGGAAATGCAGCGCGCCCATTACGGAAAGAAGATCGTTGACCATTACACCTATGTGATCGCAGGCGACGGCTGCCTGATGGAGGGCGTCAGCCAGGAAGCCATCGGTATCGCCGGGCGCCAGCAGCTGGGCAAGCTGATCGTTCTTTGGGATAACAACAACATCACCATCGATGGCACGGTGGAGCTGTCCGACCGCACCAACCAGGTCCAGCGCTTCAAGGCATCCGGCTGGCAGGTGTTGGAAATCGACGGCCACGACCCGGAAGCAATCGACGCAGCCCTCTCCGCGGCTAAGAAGTCGAAAAAGCCTTCGATGATCGCCTGCAAGACCCATATCGCCCTGGGTCACGCGGCACAGGACACCTCCAAGGGCCACGGCGCGCTGACCGACAAAGAACAGCTGAAAGCCGCCAAGGAAGCCTATGGCGCGCCTCTGGGCGACTTCGAAGTGCCTGCCGACATCAAGGCCCAGTGGGAAGCCATCGGTGCCCGCGGTGCTGCGGATCGTGCCGCGTGGGAAGCACGCTTTACTGAAATCTCCAAACAGAAACAGGACCGGTTCAACCGCGCCTATGCGCTGGAGGCGCCGAAGAAACTGTCTGCCGCCATCAAGGCGCTGAAAAAGCAGGTGAGCGAAGAGCAGCCCACGGTCGCCACCCGCAAAGCGAGCGAAATGGCTCTGGCGGTGATCAACCCGATCATGCCGGAAACCGTAGGCGGTTCGGCCGACCTCACCGGATCGAACAACACCAAGACCGGCGATCTGGGCGTCTTTGACACCGACAACCGCAAGGGTCGCTATGTCTACTGGGGTATTCGTGAGCACGGCATGGCCGCCGCGATGAACGGTATGACCCTGCACGGCGGCATGCGTCCGTATGGCGGTACCTTCTTCTGCTTCACCGACTATGCGCGTCCCTCCATGCGACTGGCCGCGCTGATGAAGATCCCGACCGTATTCGTGATGACCCACGATTCCATCGGTGTGGGCGAAGATGGGCCGACCCACCAGCCGGTCGAACATCTGGCGATCTGCCGCGCGACCCCGAACACCTATGTGTTCCGCCCCGCGGACACGGTCGAAGCTGCCGAGGCTTGGGAAATAGCCGTCACCGTCAAGGAAACCCCTTCGGTGATGGTGCTGACCCGTCAGAACCTGCCGACCGTGCGCACCGAGCACAAGCTGAGCAACCTCACCGAAAAAGGCGCCTATGTTCTGGCCGAAGCCGAGGGCAAGCGTCAGGTGATCCTGATTGCAACCGGCTCCGAAGTTTCCCTCGCAATGGAAGCAAAGGCCAAGCTGGAAGCCGAAGGCATCGGCACCCGCGTGGTCTCCATGCCCTGCATGGAGCTCTTTGCGCAGCAGGACGAAGCCTATCGCCGCAAGGTTCTGCCCGCAGGCCCTGTCCGAGTTGGAATCGAAGCTGCCGTGCGCGATGGTGGCTGGGATCGCTGGCTGCTGGGCGAACGCGGCCAGGAAAAGAAGGCTGGCTTTGTTGGCATGGACCGCTTTGGTGCCTCGGCTCCGGCCGGAGAGCTTTTTGAAAAGTTCGGCATCACGGCAGAGGCTGCGGTCGCAAAGGCCAAAGAGTTGTTGAGCTGAACTGCCAACAACCTCTACTACCAATCAGGGGCGCCCTAATCCGGCGCCTCTTTTCATTCGTCAGACTGAAGGCACGCATGCGGATGAGCGCGCTACGTCGCCAGTAAAAATGGCGGCATGCTCGGCCCGTTGGTGAAGCTTTAGGTGCGCCAACACCGTCAGCAGCAATATACAACGATTGTGGGATGAGGCTGGTACCCAAGGCCGGACTCGAACCGGCACGCCCGCAAAGGCGGGGGATTTTGAATCCCCTGCGTCTACCATTCCGCCACTTGGGCCTCAAAGGCGTTGTTACCCAAGGCGTTGGGGGAGGTCCAGAGGCAAAGATCAATCCACGAGCAGAAAACTGCAGAAAGCGCAGTCAACCTGTGGCGCAATATTGACCTCGCTGCCGCACCGTGTAACTCCGACGCAAACGTGCTGTAAGTGGGGAAAACTATGCTGCGCAGGCTTTATGATCGCACGATGGCCCTCGCGGATCATCCCCACGCGCTGTGGTGGCTGGCAGTGGTATCTTTCGCCGAAAGCTCAGTCTTTCCGATCCCACCGGATGTGCTGATGATTCCAATGATATTGGCCCGTCCATCGCGGGCCTGGCTGATTGCGCTGGTAGCACTGGTCTCCTCCGTATTGGGCGGGCTTCTTGGCTATGCAATCGGCGCGTTTTTCTATGAAGGGGTCGGCCAGCCGGTTCTGCAGGCCATGGGCAAAGGGGACGCCATTGAGGCTTTCAACACCCGTTTCAACGACTTTGGCTTCTGGGCTGTCTTGATGGCGGGGATCACGCCTTTTCCCTATAAGGTGATCACCATCATGTCCGGTTGGACCGGCATGCCCTTGGCGACCTTTGTCGCAACCTCGATCCTGGCGCGCGCGGTGCGCTTTTTTGCGGTGGCAGCCCTGCTCCGCGTCTTTGGTGCCCCGGTGCGCAACTTCATAGAGAAAAGGCTCGGGGTTGTGTTCACTGTTTTTGTCGTTCTGTTGTTTGGCGGCTTCCTTGCGACGAGGTACCTATGACGCTCAGATCCTTCCTTATTCTCATGGCCGCAGGCGGCTCTGCTGCGCTTTTGCTTGGCGCCTTCGGCTTTCAGTATCTTGGTGACATGCCGCCCTGCAAAATGTGCTATTGGCAGCGGTATCCACATGGTGCGGCTATCGGCATCGGCGCGCTGGCCCTGATCCTGTCTGGTAGCGCCCTGCCCTATCTGGGCGCTTTGGCCGCGCTCAGCACATCCGCCATCGGCGCCTTTCATGCAGGTGTTGAGCAAGGCTGGTGGGAGGGTCCAAGCACCTGCACCTCGGGTCCGGTCACCGGTCTTTCTCCGGAACAGCTGATGGAGCAGATCATGGCCGCGCCGCTCGTGCGCTGCGATGAGATTCCCTGGGAGATGTCCGGTCTGTCTATGGCGGGCTGGAACGCGGTGATCTCTCTCAGCTTGGCCCTGGTCTGGTTTGCAGCGGCCCGCCACAGCCGCTGAGCGCGTCAGGTCTCTTTCTTGGTGGCCAGCAAGAGGTTGGTTTCGCTGTTGGCCACCCCTTCAAAATTTCGAATCTTGGTGAGGGCAATATCCAGCGTTTCCAGCGTTTCGGTGCCCAGCTCGACAATAAGATCCCAGCGCCCGTTGGTGGTATGAATGGCGCGCACCTCTGGCAGCCCCTGCAGTTGCCGAATGATCCTGCTGGCACCGCGTCCCTCGATCCCGATCATCATCAGCCCTCGCACCGGATCCCGCAGCACGTCTTCTTTCAGAACAACTGTAAAGCCAAGTATGTCCCCACGCGACTGAAGCCGTTCGATCCGTGCCCTGACGGTAGTGCGGGACAGGTTGAGCTGCAGCGCCAGATCAGACAGGGAGGCGCGCGCGTTATGCCGCAGCGCCGCGATCAGCCGCTCATCCGTTTTGTCCATATTTATCTCCGTTTTCGCCAATCACGTCGCAATGTGATCACTTTTATCACTTTCTTCCACCCCAATTCGGATATTTCTTAACGCAAACCCCGAATTCACATCACAGGAGCAGCGAAGGTGAGTGAACGAAACTGTGTTCTGGTCGGCGCCCCCGTCGACAGCGGCAAACGTCGGCCCGGTTGTCTGATGGGGCCGGATGCATTTCGCACGGCTGGTCTGGCAAAGGCTCTCATCGACTTGGGGCACAGCGTCTCGGACCTTGGGAACCTCTCTCCCGACGCGCACGAACCGGACGATGCAGGCGACCATCTCTTTGCGCTGAACCGCACCATCGGTTGGACCAAAGCCTTGGCCCGCACCGCACAAGAGGCGTTTACGAAAGGCCTGCCCATCTTTCTCGGCGGGGATCATTCGCTTTCGCTTGGCTCGGTGCTTGGTGCCGCCAACCACGCCGCTGCACAAGGGCGTCCACTGTTTGTACTTTGGCTGGATGCCCATACGGATTTCCACACGCCCCAGACCACCGACAGCGGCAATCTGCATGGCACCCCGGTGGGTTACTTCACCGGACGTGGGGGGTTCGACGGCTTTCCCGAGGTTCCGAACCCGGTGCCGGAGGAAAACGTCTGTATGATCGGCTTGCGATCAGTCGACCAGGCGGAGCGTCAGGCGCTGGGGGATAGTAAGATCCGACGCCATGACATGCGAGATATTGACGAGAACGGCATAAAGGGACCTCTCACGGATTTCCTGAACGATGTCGCGGCCCAGAACGGCATGCTGCATGTATCACTCGATGTGGACTTCCTCGATCCATCCATCGCCCCTGCCGTCGGCACCACCGTGCCCGGCGGCGCCACCGTACGCGAGGCGCATCTTGTCTGCGAGATACTGCACGATTCCGGCCTCGTCACTTCGCTTGATCTGGTTGAACTCAACCCCTTCCTGGACGAGCGCGGCCGCACCGCGCATCTGATGGTCGATCTCTGCGCTTCGGCCCTTGGCCGCCGCGTCTTTGACCGCCCAACACGGAGCTACCAATGACCCAGCCTTCCGATAAAGCCCTGGTGCCTTTTGTCAGTGTAGACAACATGATGCGCCTTGTTCATCACGTCGGCATCGAAGAGATGCTGCGCGATCTTGCCTCCTACGTCGAAGAGGATTTCCGCCGCTGGGAGCTATTCGACAAGACCCCCCGCGTCGCCAGCCATTCGGACGTGGGCGTGATCGAATTGATGCCCACCTCGGACGGCGAGGCCTATGGGTTCAAATACGTCAACGGCCACCCCAAGAATACCTCCGAAGGATTGCAGACCGTGACGGCCTTTGGTCTTTTGGCCGATGTCTACACCGGCTATCCGGTGCTGCTGACCGAGATGACCCTTCTGACGGCGCTGCGCACCGCTGCAACTTCAGCCATGGCAGCCAAGTATCTGGCACCAAAGGATTCCGACACCATGGCAATGATCGGAAATGGGGCTCAGTCAGAGTTTCAGAGCCTTGCGATGAAGGCAATCTGCGGGGTGAAATCCGTGCGCCTTTACGACAAAGATCCGGCCGCCTCCGTAAAATGCGCGCGCAATCTGGCCGGTACGGGCCTGCAGGTGATCATTTGCGCCAGCCCAGAAGAGGCGATTGAGGGCGCGCAGATCCTCACCACTTGTACCGCCGACAAACAATATGCGACGATTCTCAGCGACAACATGGTCGGCGCTGGCGTCCATATTAATGCGATCGGCGGCGACTGCCCGGGCAAGACCGAACTGGCGGCAGGGATTCTAAGCCGGTCGGATGTTTTTGTGGAGTTTCCGCCGCAAACCCGTATCGAGGGTGAGATCCAGCAGATGCCCGAGGATTTTCCCGTGACTGAACTCTGGCAGGTAATCAGCGGGCAAAAGCCCGGGCGGCGCGATGAGCGTCAGATTACTCTGTTTGACAGTGTCGGCTTTGCGATCGAGGATTTCAGCGCCCTGCGCTATATCCGCGACCGGATCAAGGACAGTGCCTTCTATATTGAATTGGATATGCTGGCCGACCCTGACGATCCACGTGACCTTTTTGGCATGCTGCAACGCTCAGGCGCGGCACACCTGGCCTAAGCCTCAGGCTTCCAGCTCGGAATCCCAATAAAGGAAGTCCATCCAGCTTTCATGCAAGTGGTTGGGTGGAAACTTACGCCCGATGTTGCGCAACTCCTCGGCGCCCGGTCGTCTGGGAGCTTTGCGAAGGTGCATGCCGGCCCGGTGCAAGGACTTCGACCCTTTGCGCAGGTTGCATTTTGAGCAGGCCGCAACGACGTTTTCCCAACTGGTCACGCCCCCGGATGCCCGTGGCACCACGTGATCAAAGGTCAGATCTCCCCGCGCACCGCAGTACTGACAGCAGAATTCGTCCCTCAGAAACAAATTAAAGCGCGTGAAGGCCACGCGCTTTTGAGGTTTTACATAGTCTTTCAGAACAACGACCGAAGGTATTCGGATCTCGGTGCTCGGGCTGTGCACGACGGTGTCGTATTCGGCAACAATGGCAACGCGATCCAGCCAGGCTGCCTTGACCGCGTCCTGCCAGGGCCAGAGTGACAGAGGATAGTAAGAAAGCGGTCTGTAATCCGCATTGAGTACAAGTGCCGGATGCTGTTTGAGCGCCCCGGGTTCGCGTACAAAATCGCTTCTGAAATCACCGTCCATTCTAAACGTCTTCCTCGCCCTGCCTGCCAGTTTCGTGACACCAGAGCGGGGAACCCGCCCCAGTCTGAGATTGACTATATATCGCGATCAAAGGCTGACAAGCCCCTTGCGCATACCAGATCTCGGGGTGCTGGATAGCCCGATTCCATGACAGATGGGTAACGGTTCTGCCCAAGATCCTTGCACCTTGCGCATCAGCCCCCTATTGCGGCGCCATGACCCGCCTCATCCGTTTCAACAAACCCTTTGATGTGCTGCCGCAATTCACCGACCGCAGCACCGAAAGTGGGCCACGCAAGACGCTCAGCGATTTCATCGACTGCCCCGGCGTCTATCCTGCCGGAAGGCTGGATCGGGACAGCGAGGGGCTGATGCTGCTGACGGATACCGGCCGCCTTCAGGCCTGGATCAGCGATCCGCGCAACAAGATGCCCAAGACCTATTGGGTCCAAGTCGAAGGTACGCCGGATCAGGCCGCGCTTGACGCCCTGTGCAAAGGCGTTGAGCTGAAGGATGGAATGACCCGGCCAGCCAAGGCGCGATTGATCGACGAACCTCAGGGCCTTTGGGCGCGCAATCCGCCGATCCGGGTGCGCAAATCCGTGCCGGATACATGGCTGGAGCTGACGATCACCGAGGGGCGCAACCGACAGGTCCGCCGTATGACTGCAGCTGTGGGTCACCCCACCCTGCGCCTGATCCGCTATGCCATTGGCGCCTGGACATTGGACGGACTGGCCCAAGGCAGCTGGGAAGCCCTGGACCCGCCACAAGTGCCCGGCCGTCCCAAACCCGCGCATGTCCCAAACCGCAAAGCTCAGGCAAGGCGGTTGGACGAAAAGGCCAAAGACGCGGGGCAAAAAAGAAAAGGCGGCAAACCCCGAAAGCCCCGCCGCCCGTCCTGAAATCGTATCTGGATGTCCCTTCAGAGGCTCAGCTTATCTCGCATAAAGGCTAACGCCACGCTCAAACCATCGGGGGCGATGCCATGTCCGGTGCCTTTCTGGATATGGGCAAAAACCTCCTGAAAGCCTGCTTCCTGCAGGGCCTCGGCTGCTTCTGGAAGGGATTGCACCGGCACCACGTCATCCGCATCGCCATGCACCAGAAGAACCGGCATCCGGCTGACCACCTCATCCTTGAAGGTATCCGGACCCAAAAGGCGCCCCGAGAAGGCCACGACCCCCGCGACCGGATCTTCCCGGCGCGGCGCAACGTGCAGGCTCATCATCGTTCCTTGGGAAAACCCGAAGAGAACCACCTGTTCGGGCAGTACGTCCTCATCGACCATCAGGGCATCGAGGAAGGCATTGAGATCCTCGACCGCCGCCTGCATGCCACGCATGCTTTCCTCCTCGGAGGAGCCATCGATCCAAGGGATCGGAAACCACTGATAGCCCATGGGCGCACCCGCGCAGCTTTCGGGCGCATCGGGTGCCACGAACAGCGTGTCGGGCAGATGCTCCCCCAAGGGATCGGCCAGCCCCAAAAGATCGGCGCCATTGGCGCCATAGCCATGCAAAAACACCACAACCGAGCGGGTTGAGCCAGAAAGCGGCTCTTTGCGGCCGGCGGTCAAAACACGAGTCATCGGATCCCTTCCCTGTCCTTTGCAACATGGTAATAGGCCCAGAGCAGCCGCGCCGCAACCGACCGCCAGGGCGACCAGGCTTCGGCCATCTGGCGCAGGGCGCGTTCCTTGGGGCGTTCGGCCAGATCGAACAGAAGCCGCGCGCCCTCCTGCAGGGCCAGATCACCGGGCGCAAAGACATCCGCGCGCCCCAGCGAAAACATCGCGTAAATCTCAGCCGTCCAGACGCCGATGCCGGAAACCTTGGTCAGAGTGGCGACAACCGGACAGGGCGCGGGCATATCGGATCTTCTGACGGCTCAGCCCCGCGCCGCGCAACTCCTCCTCGGACGCCTGTAAAATCCGTTCGGGCACAGTCAGCCCCGCTGCCTCCATACGCGCCCAGATCGCGCGGGCCGAGGCGACACTCACCTGCTGGCTGACAATTGCGCTCAATAGTTCAGCAAAGCCATCCGGCTTGCGTCTTAGCGGCAAGGGACCGGTTTGTTCCAGCGCTGCAGCAAAGCGGCCGTCCTGTGCGGCAAGCCATTCGGCGCCTTCCACCACGCAGGCGTCGCTCTGGATGATGCGGCCAATTCCCCGGCCCAAGTCCTGATGTGACGACACGCCGCTCTTTCCTTCACCTGTTATCCAATGCACAGAGACCTGTGCTTTACGCTCAAGCAGCGCAAGGCGGCTTGTTCCAGAACACATTCAGAGTTACGCATCCCACATGACACAGAGCATGACCACCCCCGACGATACCGTCGCCAAGAAGAACGTTGCCATCCTGGTGATGGCGCAGGCCTTCCTTGGTGCGCAGATGCCGATGATTTTCACCATTGGCGGCCTGGCGGGGCAATCGCTCGCCTCAAACCCCTGTTTCGCAACCTTGCCGATCTCGCTGATCGTGGCAGGATCGATGATGGCGGCAACACCGATTTCGGCCATCATGCAGCGGTGGGGGCGCCGCGCGGGGTTCTTTACAGGTGCTCTGTTTGGTGCACTTGGCGGCGTCGTGGGGGCCTATGGTCTTTACCTCGGATCCTTTCCGATTTTCCTTCTGGGCAGTCTTCTGACCGGCGTCTACATGAGTGCGCATGGCTTTTACCGCTTTGCCGCCGCCGATACGGCCTCAGATGAGTTCCGTCCCAAGGCGATTTCCTATGTGATGGCCGGCGGCCTGCTGTCGGCGATCATCGGGCCGCAACTTGTCAAGGCGACCAGCCAAGCCTTTGTCGTGCCCTTCATGGGCACCTACATGGCCGTCATTGCGGTAAATGTCTTCGGCGCGGCGTTGTTCCTATTCCTGAACATACCAAAACCACCGGTACCGAGCCAGGATGCGCCGAAGGGCCGGAGCCGGGTCGAACTCCTGAAAACGCCGGTGATCGCCGTCTCCGTGATCTGCGCAATGGTCTCCTATGCGCTGATGAACCTCGTGATGACCTCAACGCCGCTGGCAGTGGTCGGCTGCGGCTTCACCGAAGGCAACGCGGCGGATGTGGTGACCGCCCACGTTCTGGCGATGTATGTGCCTTCCTTCTTTACCGGGCACCTCATTGCGCGGTTCGGCGTGCACAAGATCGTCGCGGCAGGCCTCGTGATCCTCGCCGCTGCGGGAGCGGTTGCCCTCAGTGGTGTCGAACTCGAGGACTTCTTCATCGCGCTGGTCCTGTTGGGCATCGGCTGGAACTTCGGCTTTATTGGCGCCACCACCATGCTGGCCGGTGCGCATGAGCCGCACGAGCGCGGCCGGATGCAGGGCCTCAATGACCTTCTCGTCTTTGGCGGTGTCACAATGGCATCGCTGGCCTCGGGCGGGTTGATGAACTGCTCAGGCGGCAATCCGGTGGACGGCTGGAACGCGGTCAACATGGCCATGGCGCCTTTCCTGGTTCTCGCAGGCGGCGCGCTTCTTTGGTTGGTTCTGCGCCCAAAGCAGATTTAAGTCGCCCCGTAAAAGCCTGATTTAAAGAAAACATCCGCCCAGACCTGGGCGGCTGATTCTTCATATGAGAACTCGTGATTTGCCTACCAACGCCCGAGGGCCGCGCGAAGCATCAGGCTTGTCCGACGACGAAACTCGCTGGAGCCAAGCGCGCCGACAGCCACCCGCTCTGGCTCTTTCATGGCCTGTTTCAGTATGTCATGGGCCTGCCATCCGGCCAGCAAGGCAGCGCCTGCTTCCTTGGAAACGGAAGAACGGTCTTTGCGGGCCGTTTGGATGGACTCATATCCCTGCGCGGCCAGCCTTCGCACACCTTCAGCCGTGCCATCCAGCATGGGGACACGCTTTTGTTTTTCCAGTTCGGGGATGGCCCGCAACCAATTGGCGATACCAACACCGCGCCCAAAGGCCCGTACTGTGTTTTCATCCGCTTCGCCAAGTGAGCCTGCGGCCATCCACATGAGGCTGCCGGACGTCGCATCGATATAGGCCTCAAACGCCGCTTCATCGTCGAACGGATCCCGGTAGATATCCCAGCGCCGCGCCTCTGCCATGGCATCGATATGCCCCGCCAGATCGGGCCGCAGAAGCCGTCCAAGAGGGGTCGCCACATAGTGACGGCGCACAGGTTGGCTTTCTGCGAGCTCAGCCCCGACATCCCGCCACCATTGAACACGCATTTCTGCGATCATGCTTTCCTGGCTCGCCCAGGGCGCGCGCGACAATTCCAGATTGAACGCGTAGAGCGCGAAAAGCACAGGCCGCGCAGCAACCGGCGCAGCCATGGTGGCGAGGAACCGGTCCGGATCGCCCTGGCGGACAAGCTCGGCGCAGCCTTTCAGATCGTCGTCAAACTCCACTTGGTTTCGCCCCTCAGCTTGCCGAAATCACGTGCTCTGACCGCTGCAATCGCGGATCAGCTTCCAACGGATCGCGTCCAACAGCGCCTCAAAGGACGCATCTATTATGTTAGGGCTGACACCAACAGTGGACCAGCGGCGTCCCTGATTGTCGACACTGTCGATCACTACCCTAGTGACGGCCTCGGTGCCGCCTTGGGTGATGCGCACCTTGAAGTCCACAAGGCGCATATCGTCAATCACCTCGGAATAGCGGCCCAGATCCTTGGCCAGCGCCTTGGCCAGCGCGTTCACCGGCCCGCGGTCGCTGCCGGTTTCATCCATGGATTCGCTGACTGAAAGGCGCTTTTCGCCGTCCACCTTGACCACAACAACCGCCTCCGAGAGGCTGATCATCTTGTTGTATTTGTTCTTACGCCGCTCCACCGTGACCTTGTACCGCTTGACCTCAAAGAAGGTCGGGAGTTGCCCCAGTTCCTCACGCGCGAGCAGTTCGAAGGAGGCCTGTGCCGTGTCGTAGGAATACCCCTCATCCTCGCGGGCCTTGATGCGCCCAAGAATGCGGGCCAGCGCCGGATCGCCTTTATCAACCTTAAGCCCCGCGTCCATCAGCCGTTTGCGCAAGTTGGACTGACCGGCCTGGTTCGACATCGGGATGATGCGCGCATTGCCTACACGTTCGGGCTCAATGTGCTCATAGGTTGACGGGTCTTTCAGAATCGCGCTGGCATGCAGCCCCGCCTTGTGGGCAAAGGCAGACGCCCCGACATAGGGCGCCTGTTTCATCGGCACGCGGTTCAATATGTCATCGAGCATCCGGCTGAGCTGCGTTAGACCTTTCAGGGCATCCAGTGAAACGCCAGTCTCAAAGGCGCTCGCATAGGGTTCTTTCAACAGAAAAGAGGGGATCAACGTGGTGAGATTTGCATTTCCGCAACGCTCCCCTAGCCCGTTGAGCGTACCCTGCACTTGCCGCACGCCTGCATCCACAGCCGCCAGCGAACAGGCGACTGCGTTTTCGGTGTCGTTGTGGGTATGGATACCGAGGCGATCTCCGGGAATGCCAGCAGCAATCACCTCGGACACGATGCGATGGACCTCGGCAGGCATGGTGCCGCCATTTGTGTCGCAAAGCACCACCCAGCGTGCACCGGCATCCAGCGCCGCGCGGCAGGCGGCGACGGCATATTCAGGGTTGTCCTTATAGCCATCAAAGAAATGTTCTGCGTCGTAAAGCGCCTCGCGTCCCTCGGCGACGAGATGGGCAATCGAGGCGCCGATGTTTTCGAGGTTTTCCTCAAGGCTGATCCCAAGGGCGGCCGTCACGTGATAGTCATGCGCCTTGCCCACGAGGCAAACCGTATCGGTGCCCGCATTCATCACCGCCGCCAGCACATCGTCATTGGCGGCCGAGCGCCCTGCCCGTTTGGTCATCCCAAAGGCCGCCAGTCGCGCGCGCGTCTTGGGCGCGACCTCGAAGAAGGCGCTGTCGGTGGGGTTGGCCCCGGGCCAGCCGCCCTCAATATAGTCGATCCCGAGATCATCCAAGGCCTTGGCGATCTGTTGCTTTTCGGCGGTCGAGAACTGCACGCCTTGCGTCTGCTGCCCATCCCGCAGGGTGGTGTCATATAGGTAGAGACGTTCCTTGGTCATTCCTGCCTCGTATTGTTCTCCGGGCAGCGCCCGGTCCGGGGTGGGCGTTTAGGGGTCAGAGGTCATCCAGCTTGGCCGGATCGAACTCCGGCCCCGGCACCAGTTCAACGCCGGTCTTGCTCATGCGGACCTCAAGCCCTGCCGCCATATAGGCCGATTTCAAACGGTCCACTTCGGAAAAGTCCTTGCTGTCCATGGCCGCCTGACGGGCCTCGAACAACCGCGCCTCGTGGGTCGACAGATCCACGGTGGGACCTGCGGCCCATGCGCCCATATCCTCTTGCAACAGGCCAACCATCTGGGCTGAGGCCAGCAGCCCGGCAGCATCGCCTGCGGCGGCCAGCCTGTGCAGCTCTGCAATCACCCCGGCGGTATTGAGATCATCCGCCAGCGCCTCCAGGACCGCGGCAGCAGCCTTGGCGGAGGGCTCGATGCCCTTCGTCAAGGCCCGCCACTTTCGAAGGGTCGCCTCCGCTTCCTTTGCCTTTTTCTCGGTCCAGTCCATCGGTTTGCGGTAATGGGTCGACAGAAACACAAAGCGGATCACCTCTCCCGGGACGCCCTGCTCCAAAAGGTCGTGCACGGTGAAGAAATTGCCGAGCGATTTCGACATCTTCTTGCCTTCCACCTGCAGCATCTCGTTGTGCAGCCAGTAGTGAGCGAACTCGCCTTCGGGATGGGCGCAGCAGCTTTGGGCGATCTCGTTCTCATGGTGCGGGAACATCAGATCGTTACCGCCGCCATGAATATCGAAGGTCTCCCCGAGCAGCTCATAGGACATGGCGGAACATTCGATATGCCAGCCGGGCCGTCCGCGCCCCCAGGGGCTGTCCCAGCCGGGCAGATCCTCGCTTGACGGCTTCCACAGCACAAAATCCATCGGATTCTTCTTGTAAGGCGCGACCTCAACCCTGGCGCCGGCGATCATATCATCGACCGAACGCCCCGACAGCTTCCCGTAGCCCTCGCGCCAGCTGTCCACGGCAAACAGCACGTGTCCTTCGGCCGCATAGGCGTGGCCCTTGGCGATCAGCTCTTCGATCATGGCGATCATCTGCGGGATGAACTCGGTCGCCCGCGGCATGTGGTTCGGCTCAAGCGCACCAAGGGCGCCCATGTCATCGAGGAACCACTGGGTTGTCTCGGCGGTGATTTCGCCGATCGGTCGGCCACTTTCGGCGGCGCGGGCGTTGATCTTGTCATCCACGTCGGTGAAGTTGCGCGCATAGGTCACGTGATCGGCGCCGTATACATGGCGCAGCAGCCGGTAAAGCACATCAAACACAACCACGGGGCGCGCATTCCCAAGGTGCGCCCGATCATAGACCGTCGGGCCACAGACATACATCCGCACATCATTGGCGTTGATCGGGGTAAAGACCTCTTTCTTGCGGGTCTTTGTATTGTGCAGCTTGAGTACTGTGTCGGTCGTCATGACAGCTCCTAGGACGGGCACGGAAGTGCAGGCATCAAGGCCGGAGCGCGAGGCGCGCAGCGCGGGCTTAGCAATTTGTCACTTGGAAGGGAACGACGAAACCAGCCCGCTGTAGATTTCAGCAGGGAATGCAGCAGCAGGTGATGGGTGTGCGGGTTTTCGACATGCGCCCCTGCTAGCAGGTATTTTCAAACCCGCCAAGCCATAACCGGCCCAATATCCGGATCAAAGCTCAAGGGTTGTCGGCCCTGATCAAAAGCGGAAGGCCGCCTGAACGGAAAGAACATCACCGCCAAGAGCGCCCAGGCGTCCAACGTGATCATTCTCTCGGTGGAGAACTTCACCTGTCATCTGCAGCACGCGGTTCACCGACACCCGCAGTCCAAATCCGATGACCTGACTGCGCAGATCTGCGGCGCTTCGGTCGACCCCCACCTCTCCAAAGGTGATATATCCAATGCTGCGCCCGAAATCGTATCCGGCCCGCAGGTCGATCCGCTGCCCTTGCTCGAAGCCACCGAACCCCGCCAGAGCAGCACCACGACCTTGCTCATAGGTTCCGCCCAGCACAAAACTGCCAAAATCCTGATCGAAACTGGCTCGAAGGCCCGTATCACGGGCCTCGGACGAGATCGGCCTGATAGCCCCAGGAGCCGTGCCCACTTCGGCCCGCTGCATGCCCAAGCCCCGTGCCAGAAAGCTGGATGACCATTCCCCTGATCCCGCCGGGACCGCCACGGCCAGGCCCAGGACGAGGCCGACTAAACTCGCAGAGAACCGCTGATGTTGTGACATTCTCTTGATCGATCCTGACATCTTGTTGTCCTGATTCTGCGCTCAGACAGGCGCGCCATTCCCACACGGCAGATTGCCGAATATTGGTTAAAAGTTGGTTCCGCTTACCTGTTTGAGCCTACAGCAGAACGCCTTGTGCCAAGCCTCTCAAATCCCGCAGATTTTCACAAAATGCTTCGCCGCAAGGATATGAACGGCGCCTGAAACATCCACGTCGCTGAAAAAGATGACGCATTTTTCACAAACGTCGCAAACGCGATAGCCTTTGCCGCTTCCTGCGGCACTGTGAAAGAGCATGAAGGAGGAGCGCGCGATGCAGGCCGAACGCAGCCGCATTAGCCTGATATGGCGGACCATCGGCGCAGCCCGGGGGCGCGCGGCGCGCGGACGACCTGAGGGCGCCTGAAACACAGTCCTGCTTTCCCTCCTGTCGAAAGGCCTCTCATGACAGAACTTTCTCCAAGACGCGTCTCCGGCCGCAGCGGCGGACGCAGCGCGCGCCGTGCAGCCCGTTCAGCCCCCCTCGCTACAGACCTGCGTCCGGTTCGGCCCGGGCTATCCGGTGGCACGTACAACGCCTTGAGCGACGCTGATGTTCAAAAGATCCACTTGGCAGCACTTGACGCGCTGGAACGCATCGGTTTGGCGGATGCCCCTCCCAGCGGCGTCGCGATCCTCACGGATGCAGGGTGCACCGAAGGGCCCGACGGGCGGCTGCGGTTTCCGCGCGCTCTTGTCGAGGACATGCTGGCCAAGGCGAACCGATCTGTCACTTTGTGCAGCCGCGATGGCCAAACCGATCTAGACCTCAGCGGAACCCGCGTCCACTACGGCACCGCAGGGGCGGCTGTGCATATGGTCGATGTGTCCGGACGGCAGTATCGAGAATCCACGGTGCAGGATCTGCATGACGCTGCCCGCATCTGCGATGCGCTCGACAACATCCACTTTGTGCAGCGCCCTATGGTCTGCCGCGACATCAGCGATAACAGGGAACTCGATCTCAACACGATCTATGCCTGCTGCTCGGGCACGTTCAAACATATCGGCACGTCCTTCACCGACCCGAGCTTTGTCGCTCCGGCCATCGAAATGCTGCACCTGATCGCAGGAGGAGAGGAAAAGTGGCGCGAACGTCCCTTTGTGTCGAATTCCAACTGTTTCGTGGTGCCGCCCATGAAGTTCGCCACCGAAAGCTGCTTGGTCATGGAGGAATGCATCCGCCATGGTATGCCCGTGCTGTTGCTGTCGGCGGGCATGGCCGGCGCCACTGCCCCATCGACAATTGCCGGGGCCATCGTTCAGGCCGTCGCCGAATGCCTCGCAGGCCTTGTTTATGTAAACGCCATAAAGCCCGGGCACCCCGCCATTTTTGGCACTTGGCCCTTTGGGCTGGACCTACGGACCGGGGCAATGACAGGGGGATCAGGCGAGCAAGCCCTGTTGACGTCGGGCTGTGCGCAAATGCACCGGTTCTACGGATTGCCCGGCGGGGCGGCCGCAGGCATTGCCGATTCAAAACTTCCTGACATGCAAGCCGGCTGGGAGCAGATGTGCTCCAACGTGATGGCGGGCCTGTCGGGGGTCAACATGATCTACGAGGCGGCTGGCATGCATGCCTCTCTGCTGGGCTTTTGCCATGAATCGCTGATCCTGGGCGATGACCTGATCGGTCAGGCACTGCGCTGCGTGCGCGGTATCGAAGTCACCGATGAGACCCTGGCCCTTGATCAAATCGCAGAGGTCTGCCTGGGCGGCAGCGGACACTATCTGGGCACCGAACAGACCCTGTCGCGTATGCAGTCAGATCACCTCTATCCGTCGCTCGGCGATCGCAGCTCTCCAAAGGAATGGGAGGAGAAAGGAAAACCCGATCTTCTCGACAAGGCGCGTCAGAAAAAAGAGGATATCCTGTCCCGCAGAAGTCCGGCCCGTTTTGCGCCCGACCTTGACCGAGCGTTGCGCAATAGCTTCAGGATCCATCTGCCGAGTTAACCGGCTCCTCCCACCCTGCGTTCGACTCGGCGGAGGAGAAAACTTGCCACGACCTCGTGCGCCTTCTGGAGTTCTGTGGTAAGCGACGCTCAACAGCTTTTCCAGAAGGGTCCGCAAGAATGAGACGGCAAGTAAAACGCTGGATGACCGGTATCCTGCAGCCATGGCGCAAGGTGTTTTTCCAGTCTTTCGATCGCTATCTTGCAGACCAGAAAGAACAGGAGCGTCTCAACTTTACCGGAATAGGGCCCGGATCGGTCGTGTTTGATTTCGGCGGCTTCGAGGGGAACTGGGCCGCCGACATGCACGCGCGCTATGGCTGCAAAGTCCAGGTCTTCGAACCTCACCCCGCCTTTGCTGCACGCCTCGTGGAACGGTTTTCGGATAACGCCGATATTACGGTCCATGATTTTGCCCTCGGCAGCACGGATGGCACTCTGGATCTATCCGATGACGGCGACGCCTCCTCTGCTCTGCACAGCGACCCAGGTCAAAGCGTAACAGGCAAGATCTGCAGTGTTCGCGATTTTTTCGCGGCGCATGACTTCCCGGAAATCGCACTGATGAAGATCAATATTGAGGGCGGTGAATACGACCTGCTACCCGCGCTGGCGGAGTGCAACGTGCTAGACAGAACGGAAACGCTCCAGATTCAGTTCCACCTGTTTGAGGAATCCCATATCCTCTTGCGCGACGAGATCGTGGATGCAATCGAGAAAACCCATAGCGCCCAGTGGAGCTATCCATTTGTCTGGGAACAATGGCGCCGCCGGAAACCAATTCGCGATGACTGAAAGGTGCTCGGTATCTCCCCCATGCAGCAAATCCCCATTTTCCTCATCAATCTCGACCGCTCCTCCGACCGGCTTGAGGATATCTCACGCCGCCTCTCGGCGATGAACCTGACCTTCGAACGCATCCCGGCGGTGAATTCAGATGATATCCCTGATGAGCAGGCCGAACGTCTGCTGTCCTATCGCTCAGGGCACCTTCCCTTGGGCAAGGGAGAGATGGGGTGTTTCCTGAGCCACAGGAAGGTTTGGAAAGAGATCATTGACCGGGGGCTGACCTGGGCCTTTGTCGCCGAGGACGATCTGCATCTCGCCCATGCAGAAGCGTTTTTTGAAAACAGCAACTGGCTGCCAACGGATGCCCATATCGTAAAGGCCGAAACCGCACGGCAGCGCGTTTTTCTTTCGACAGAGCTGCACTCTGAGGTTGCCGGGCATGAATTGAGACTCCTGAAGTCCTACCACGGTGGCAGCGCTGGTTATTTCGTCTCAGCCAAGGGCGCAGCTCTGCTGTTGAAAGAAAGCGAGACCAGGTGCGATGCCTTGGATCACGTGTTGTTCCACCACTGGATTGGCATCGTCCAGCAGATGACCGTGTATCAAATGGACCCGGCCATCTGCGTTCAGGACTACCTGTTGGGCGGCCCCCAAAAGCGCGGGTTTCGCAGCACGCTTAACAGCGACCGCAAGGACAGCCGACGCACCCAGGGGATCAAGGGCAAGCCAAAAGGTCTCGCCAAGATCTGGCGCGAGCTGAGTCGCCCCTTCACGCGGCTTGCCCGCAAGGTGTCCGATGCGCTGCGCAACTTCCTGGGAACGGCGCGTATCAAATTCATTCCCTACGCCGGTGAGCAAAAGCCGTGATCCCCCTGTTCTACATCAATCTCGACAGTCAGACGGAGCGCCGTGACTGGTTCGAAGAGCAGTGCGCCACCCTTGGCCTGACAGCGATCCGCGTTGCCGCAACCAACGGGCGCGCGCTCGAACCTCAAGCCCTTGAAGCGATCCGCAGCAAACGCGTCCTTGATGTACACTTTGGCCCTGCCGAGATCGGCTGTTTCTTGAGTCATTGTGCCGCTTGGCGCATGCTTCTTGCATCAGACAGTGACTGGGGATTCATTGCCGAAGATGATATTCATCTTGCCACCGACAGCACTGCCTTCTTTGAAAGCTCCGACTGGATCCCAGACGATGCGCGGTTGATAAAGGCAGAGAGCACCTTCAAGAAATGTCACCTAGGTCAGCAGCAGCATTCTGTTACAGCGACACGGCATCTGCGCCGCCTGCATAGCCTGCATGGCGGGGGGGGCGGTTACTTCCTGCACCGGGAAGCCGCCGAAATACTGTTGCAGCTCGCCCAAACGGTGGCCGAGCCTGCTGATCTTCTGGTGTTCAATCCAGACCTCGGCTTTTTCTCCGAGGTGATCGCTTATCAGATCTACCCGGCGATTGGCGCACAGGACCTTTTCTTTGAAGAGCCGATTCATGGCTTTGTAAAAAGCACGCTTGAGCAGGAGCGCCAAACCCTGCGAAAGCACCCGTCGGGAGCAAAGCTCTGGCGCGAGATCAAGCGCCCATTCGGCCAGCTTTTGAACGCACTAAGAACCACATATGAAACCCACGTTCTGGGTAGTAAGTTTGAGGCCGTGCCATTTGCCCCCTCCCCGACGGCCCCACCAAAAATCCTGCGAAAGAGGTTCAGATGATCATCGTCCGTTTGGATGGCGGCCTTGGAAACCAAATGTTCCAATATGCCGCCGGCAAGGCTCTCGCCAAGCACAATGGTGTAGATCTTGGACTGGACCTGAGAGTCTATGATGGCCCTTCACAGTTCGACTACGGGCTGCATCATTTTAATATTTCGGGGAAAATCCTCACGGGATCAGAGCTACCCCCACTCAGAAAGGAAAACAAGCTGCGCTATCTTGCGTGGCGGGCGGGTCTTTCTGGTCCCCGGTTTATTGAACAGCACGGTGATGCCTTTGATCCCGGTTTCTTTCGCTACGGCGCATCCAGCTATCTGAAAGGCTACTGGCAAAGCGAGCGTTTCTTTGCCTCCTGCGCCGATACCATTCACCACGAATTCTCGATCACCACACCCCAAACGGATGAAAACCGTGCCCTGGCTGACAGTATCCAATCGAAAAATGCTGTCTCACTCCACGTGCGGCGCGGTGATTACGTGAGCGATCCTTTGGCCAATGCAACCCATGGCCTTTGCACGATGGCCTACTACGAAAAGGCTCTAGCCCATGTGGCCAGCGTCACGCGGGATGACATCGAAGTGTTCGTTTTCTCCGACGATCCGGAATGGGCGCATCAGAACATGCAGCTGGACTACAAGAAAACCGTCGTGGATCTCAATGACAGCGACCACCAGTACGAGGACCTGCGCCTGATGTCCTTGTGCCGACACAACATCATCGCCAATTCATCCTTTTCCTGGTGGGGCGCGTGGCTCAATCGCAATGCTGAAAAAACCGTCGTGGCGCCCTCGACATGGTTCCGGCAGGCGGAAAAGAACAACCCTGATATATGCCCGTTGGACTGGGTCCGCATCTAGTAGGCCCACGCATTCCGCTCATCCTGAAAGAAAGAGACCCCCTCCGTCGAAACGAAGGGGGCTAGTTTCGCCAATCAGGCTCTTTGCTGCACCGCCCGAGGTTTTTCGCCTGGGCCTTCTTGGCGTTCAGGGCGAGCGCACTCGCCCCTGATCCAGTCTTAGCTGCACCCGGAGGTGGCACCGCAGGTGTTGCACTTCATACATGTGCCATTGCGCACCAGCGTGTAGTTGCCGCATTCGCCGCAGGCTTCACCCTCGTAACCCTGCATCTTGGCTTTGGTCCGCGCATCCATGCCCGTGACCGTCACCGAGGTGGTTTCCGTAACCGAAGCGGACTCGGTCACCTCAGGCACCAGCGTTTGCAGAGCGGAGACCGGGTCGGCCCCATCGAGCGGCGTGATCCCGTCCAGTGCTGTCTGGCCACCATTGAAGACCACCAACTCTTGCGGCAGGCGCTTGCGAAGGTACCCTGTCGAGGAGATTTGTTTAAGAACCTCCAGCGAACGGGTTGCTGCAGTTTCGCTCAGCTCAGTGACGTTAGAGACGCCCTCTTCCTCGCCACGGCCAATGTCGTCAAAGGCCGGGCCTTCGGGCTTAACATGAGCCAGGTCGGTGCGATCCAGGTAGCTGACCGCCAGTTCACGGAACACATAGTCCAGAATTGAGGTCGCGTTCTTGATGCTGTCGTTGCCCTGAACCATGCCGGCCGGTTCGAACTTGGTGAAGGTGAAGGCATCGACGAACTCTTCCAGCGGCACGCCGTATTGCAGACCAACCGAGACAGCGATGGCAAAGTTATTCATCATCGCCCGGAAGCCCGCGCCTTCCTTATGCATGTCGATGAAGATCTCACCGAGGTTGCCGTCTTCATATTCGCCGGTTCGCAGATAGACCTTGTGCCCACCGACGACTGCCTTTTGGGTATAACCCTTGCGGCGATGGGGCATCTTGGTGCGGTGGGATTTCACCACCTCCTTGATCACAACCTTCTCGACGATCTTCTCGGCCAGGGTGACAGCCTTCTCCTGCTGGCTTCCGGTTTCCAGGATCTCTGCCGCCTCGTCGTCATCCTCGACCAGGGCCGCCGCCAGCGGCTGGCTCAGTTTGGAGCCGTCACGGTAGAGCGCGTTCGCTTTGACGCCCAGCGACCAGGACAGTTCATAGGCCTTCTGGCAATCTTCGATGGTGGCATCGTTGGGCATGTTGATCGTCTTGGAGATCGCGCCCGAGATAAAGCTCTGTGCTGCGGCCATCATGCGGATGTGGCTGTCAACGCTCAGATAACGCTTCCCTTTCTTGCCGCAGGGGTTTGCGCAATCAAAGATATGATAGTGCTCTTCCTTGAGATGCGGCGCCCCTTCCAGGGTCATGGTGCCACAGACATGATCGTTGGCAGCCTCGATGTCGGCCTTGGTAAAGCCGAGGTGGCGCAAAAGGTCGAAGGTCGGATCATTGAGCTTGGCCGCCGGGATACCCAGAACGCCGGTGCAGAACTCTTCGCCCAGCGTCCACTGGTTGAAGACAAAGCGCACGTCAAAGGCCGATTCCAGAGCTGCGTCCACCTTCGCCAGTTCGTTCGGGCCAAAGCCGTGACCGGTCAGCGAGGTATGGTTGATCCCCGGCGCATTGCCGATGGTACCGTGGCCGACAGCGTAAGAGACGATCTCCTCGATCTGGGCAGAGGTGTAGCCAAGCCCTTCCAAAGCGGCAGGAACCGAGCGGTTGATGATCTTGAAATAGCCGCCACCAGCCAGTTTTTTGAACTTCACCAGAGCAAAGTCAGGCTCGATCCCGGTGGTATCGCAATCCATCACAAGGCCGATGGTGCCGGTCGGCGCGATCACGGTCGCCTGCGCATTGCGGTAGCCGTATTTCTCGCCCAGTTCCAGCGCTTCATCCCAAGCGCCTGCGGCCAGATCGGTCAGCCGCGCATCCGGGCAGTTCTTGAGATCCAGCGGAACCGGCGGCACCGCCAGGCCTTCATAGCCGTCGGCCTTGCCGTGAGCCGCCGTGCGGTGGTTGCGCATCACCCGCAGCATGTGCTCGCGGTTCTTGTCAAAGCCGGGGAAAGGGCCCAGCTCAGATGCGATCTCGGCAGAGGTGGCGTAGGCCACACCAGTCATGATTGCAGTGAGCGAGCCGCAGAGCGCGCGTCCCTCGTCGCTGTCATAGCCATAGCCCATGTTCATCAAGAGACCGCCAATATTGGCGTAACCCAGACCCAGCGTGCGGAAGTCATAGGACCGCTGCGCGATCTCCTTGGACGGAAACTGCGCCATCATCACGCTGACTTCGAGCGTCAGGGTCCACAGGCGGCATGCATGCATGTAGTCCTCGGCCTGGAACTCTCCGTCCTTGAGGAAAGTCAGAAGGTTCAGCGAGGCCAGGTTACAGGCGGTATCGTCCAGGAACATGTATTCCGAACAGGGGTTTGATCCGCGAATCTCACCGTCTTCTGGGCAGGTGTGCCAGTCGTTCACGGTGTCGTGGAACTGGATGCCCGGATCAGCGCAGGCCCAGGCGGCATGGCCGACCTTTTCCCACAGATCGCGCGCCTTGACTGTCTTTGCGACACGACCATCGGTGCGGTTGATCAGCTCCCAGTCGGCGTCCTTTTCCACCGCGTGCAAAAAGGCATTGGTCACTCGGATCGAATTGTTGGAGTTCTGCCCCGACACCGAAGAATAGGCTTCGCTGTCCCAATCGGTGTCATAGGTCGGGAATTCAATCGAGGTATGACCCTGCTTTGCGTAATCTAGGACCCGCTTGATGTAGGTCTCCGGGATCGCGACTTTCTTTGCCTCCCGGATGGCCTTCTTTAGGCCGTCATTTTTGCTCGGTTCGTAAGCATCGGCTTCAAGGCCGTCCCACTCGCGGATTGCTGCAAAGATACCGTTCAGCATCTTTTCGTGCATCTTGGATCCGGCAACGATAGATGCGACTTTTTGCTCTTCGATCACCTTCCACTGGATGAAATCCTCGATGTCCGGGTGATCCGCATCGACGATCACCATCTTGGCCGCGCGCCGCGTGGTGCCGCCGGATTTGATCGCGCCGGCTGCGCGGTCTCCGATTTTGAGGAAGCCCATCAGACCGGAAGACTTGCCCCCACCGGAAAGAGGCTCGCCCTCGCCGCGCAGGTGGCTAAAGTTGGTGCCAGTGCCGGAGCCGTACTTGAACAGGCGTGCCTCGCGCACCCAAAGATCCATGATGCCGCCATCGTTCACCAGATCGTCCGAAACGGACTGGATGAAGCAGGCATGCGGCTGGGGATGTTCATAGGCGCTGTCGGATTTGGTCAGCTTACCGGTCTTGTAATCGACATAGTGGTGGCCCTGCGCGGGACCATCGATTCCATAAGCCCAGTGCAGACCCGTGTTGAACCACTGCGGCGAGTTCGGCGCCGCGCGCTGGGTCGCCAGCATGTAGCGCATCTCGTCGAAATAAGCGCGTGCATCTTCCTCGGTCGAGAAATAGCCACCCTTCCAGCCCCAGTAGGTCCAGCCACCAGCAAGACGGTCAAACACTTGTTTCGACGAGGTTTCTCCGCCGAATTCAACGTCATCCCCATCGGGAACAGAGCGCCACAGGAACTCCGGCACGCCCTTCTCGCGTACCTTTTTCAGACGGGACGGCACGCCAGCCTTGCGGAAGTATTTCTGCGCGATGACGTCGCTTGCAACCTGGCTCCATCCCGCCGGAACTTCGATGTTCTCTAGGCGGAATACGATGGTGCCATCAGGATTGCGAATCTCGGAGGTGGCCGAGATGAAATCCAGCTCCGCGTAGGCGTCCTGTCCTGACTTGGTAAACTTGCGTTCGATCTTCATGCTCTGCCCCTTTGCATATGCTCTGTCCCGTCTTTTTGTTGGCACACCACACGGTGCGCCGATGCCACGACCAAACACAAAACAGCAGCCGGTGCATGCCCGCGAAAAAGCATGCCGAGAGGCCCCACACCTGCCCCGAACTACGGAAACTTTACTAGTGTTTAGTCTTGTTTCGACACCCCAGAACCCTACCAGATCTAGTGGCGCCGCAACTGGCTCCCACAATCTGGCGTATTCGCGACCAAGGGGTCAACGCAAAATTTACTAATCGGATACCATTTTTTTGGTTGACCGGGAGGAAGTGAAACATAAGGCGAAAGCCACTCCGATTCATCCACATCCCGAAACCATCAGCGACCGGCCTCAGCCGGAAGTCGTCTCGTAAGGATTTTCTTTCGAAACCTAAAAGGTTTGCTGCGCGAACCTCATACCCTAACCCTCTACCGCTTACTTCACTGCCTCGCGAATGCCCCCCCTGGCCCGGCCATGGCCTTGGCAGGTAGAACAAACAGCATTGGCAAGCAGGCGTTGCACAATGCGCACATAATTGAGGCATCCCCTCACGCCCCACGCTAAGCCAAGACGACGGCAGTTGGCGCCGTTTCGCGTCACATGGTTAACACTAGGTTAACACAAGATCTGGTGGCTACCAACCACCGAACACCTAGCGGCGCGTGATTCTCCCGATAAATCCATAGCCGGTTTGCGAGAACGGCTCCAATGCCATGGCCCGCCTGCAGGATTGAGGCGTCCGATTAGTACAAACGCAAAGGCATCCATCGACCAACGAACACCCAGGTTTCACCGCGCCAAATGGTGCTGGCCATCCGGCCAGCTAGATAACTTTTGAAAGAGGATGGTCGGGGCGGCGAGATTCGAACTCACGACCCCCTGTACCCAAAACAGGTGCGCTACCAGACTGCGCCACGCCCCGGACCGTGCGCTTTCCTAGCGGTCTCCTTCGGGTTTGAAAAGCCCTAACAGGGCCAAACTGGCTGATTGGATGAAAAAATTTCGTGGCGCAGTTGGGTCCCCGCCGAGATACCGTAATCACGAGCCAACCCCGCGTTGATTTCCAGCACGGCAAACACACGGTCTCCGCCTGGAATCGGCGTCAGGTCCAACGGTTTGGCGTCCGAATGCACTGACGTCACCATCCCAGTCTCGTCGGTAAAGATGATGTCCAGAGGGATGTATGTATTCTTCATCCAGAACGCAGCCGTGGTCGGGCGATCATAAACAAAGAGCATACCAGCGCTCCGCGGCATGCTCTCCCGGAACATCAATCCCAGCGCACGCTCCTGTTCCGTATCCGCAAGTTCCACGGAAAACGAAGCAACGCCCCAGTCACCGCGCAGATCCACGCGATCAATGCGGCATGTCGAGGCGGTATCGGCCTGAAGACCGGACGCTGACGCCAGGACCGTGACAACAGACAGCATAGAGGCCAGGCCATACGTTGCCCGCTCTGGCCGCATACCCATGTCTCAGTCGCCCTCTGCGCCAGTCACTGCTGCTTCCCAAGCCAGGACTTGAACGGCCATAGCCCCGCGCTTTCCGTCAATGACACGCAACGCGAGAGCTTCTCCCGGCTGCAGATCCGCAAGGCCGGATTGACGAAGGACTTCAACGTGCAGAAAAACATCGTGCCCGTGACCGAAAAGATTGGCGAAGCCGAATCCCTTTCCCTTGTCGAACCATTTCACACGCGCTGGCAGCAACGGACAGGCCTCGAGGTCATGAGGTTCCAAATGCATGAAATCGCTCAAAACAGGCGCGTCATCACGTGCGGGCGGAGTAATCGATAGGATCTCCACAGCTTGAACGCCACGTTCGGTCGAATGGGTCAACACCGTCACCTCTGCCCCGTCAGTGACGGAGCTTTGGCCGAAGTTTCTCAGAACATTGACGTGCAACAGAATATCCGGCCCGCCCGCGTCAGACACGATGAAACCATACCCCTTTGCCGGGTCGAACCATTTCACCGTACCCTGGATTTGTCGCAAGCTGCTTTGATCGTCCGCCACTTATTCTGGTCCGTTTTGTCTTATTTGTTTTCCCGGTGCTTGATGCGCGATTTCACTATATGAGTTCAAGTTAAAAAAATTCCCCGTTGTCGAGAATTGAACATTTTCGGGGAAATTATTTAAGGGTTGAGGCGCTGGATGCTCCAATTTTCGCCTGCATTTTCGCGCCGCCAGACAAATCGGTCATGCAGGCGAAAAGCGCCGTCGGCCCAGAACTCGATTTCGATCGGGACAATCCGAAAACCGCCCCAGAACGGTGGCCGCTCCGGATCTGGTCCTTTCATGGCAGTTACTTTGGCAACTTCTGCCATCAAGGCTGCCCGGCTGGCCAGAGGTTGCGACTGTTTCGACGCCCATGCACCCAGTCGACTCTTGAGGGAACGTGATTTGTAATATTCGTCCGCCTGAGGGCCCTCTTCCCGGCTGACAAAACCGCGCACGCGGATCTGACGGCGCAGACTTTTCCAGTGCATCACAAATGCGGCCTTTCCAGCCTGCTCCAGCTCCTTGCCTTTTGCACTTTCGTAATTGGTAAAGAAGACAAAAGCGTCTTCTTCAATTTCCTTGAGCAGAACCATCCGAGCATTCGGCATTCCATGCGCATCTACCGTAGACAGAGCGATAGCATTGGGATCATTCAGCTCTGCTTCTTCGGCTTCGGCAAGCCAAGACTGAGCGATCTCGAACGGGTTGTCACCGTCGAAAATTCCCGAGCGTTCGGACATAGGAACCTCACTTCGTTTTGCGGGCACACTATGCATCTGCCGACCGGCATACAAGACAGGTTAGCACCGGTTGTCGCGCCGAAGAGGAAACAGATGCATCTGACATCCAGACAACGGATCAACGGGCTGATGGTTCTCTGCGCACAGGTCATAGACTCTTGATGCAAAGCCAAGGTCATATTAAACGACCATGAGTTTACTTATCACAGGCGGAGAACCTGCATGCCCAGCCAACTGCTGTCCGGCAAACGCGGCCTCATCATGGGGCTGGCAAATGACAAATCCATTGCATGGGGAATCGCCAAGGCCTGCGCGGATGCAGGGGCAGAGCTTGCCTTTTCCTATCAGGGAGAGGCCTTGAAAAAACGAGTTGATCCATTGGCGTCGCAATTGGGGAGCGACATCGTGCTGCCCTGCGATGTGGGCGATGAAGCCTCGGTCGATGCCCTTTTTGCCGCATTGGAAGAAAAATGGGGCAAACTCGACTTCATCGTGCATGCCATCGGGTTCTCCGACAAGAACGAGCTGCGCGGGCGGTACGTTGACACCAGCCGCGACAATTTCCAGATGACAATGGATATTTCGGTCTATTCCTTCACCGCTGTAGCGCGCCGCGCCGAGAAGCTCATGACCGATGGTGGATCGATGCTCACCCTAACCTATTACGGTGCTGAGCAGGTCATGCCACACTACAACGTTATGGGCGTTGCCAAAGCGGCATTGGAGGCCTCTGTCAAATACCTTGCAGAGGACCTGGGCAAGGACGGGATCCGGGTCAATGCCATCTCGGCCGGCCCGATCAAGACGCTGGCCGCCAGCGGTATCGGCGACTTCCGCTACATCATGAAATGGAACGAATACAACTCGCCCCTGCGCCGGAACGTAACCATCGATGACGTCGGCAAATCTGCGCTCTACCTGCTGTCGGATCTGAGCTCTGGTGTGACCGGCGAAAACCTGCATGTGGATGCAGGCTATCACGTGGTGGGTATGAAAGCCGTCGACGCCCCCGACATAACAAAGTAACCGCCGGAAGTGCGGGGCCACCTCTTACCAAAGGGGGGAGTGCCCCATCACATCTGAGGCCATTTCCTTCGGAGCAAGACGCAAATGACAGATCGCCTTCCGCACGAAAAAGGGTTCCACATCAGCTGGGATCAAATCCATAGGGACAGCCGCGCCTTGGCCTGGCGCCTTGACGGACAGGGGCCGGACAATGGCGCCTGGAAAGCGGTGGTCGCCATCACACGTGGTGGCATGGCACCCGCCATGATCGTCAGCCGTGAGCTCGACATTCGGACGGTCGATACAATCTCGGTCAAATCCTACCACCACCAATCCCAAGGCGAGGCCGAAGTCATCAAGTCACCCGACCAGGCACTTATGGGCGATGGTGAGGGCATTCTGATCGTCGACGACTTGGTCGATAGCGGCAAGACTTTGGAACTGGTCCGCCAGATGTACCCAAAGGCGCATTTCGCGACTGTCTATGCCAAACCCAAGGGACGACCGATGGTGGACACTTTCATCACCGAAGTCAGCCAGGATACATGGATCTTTTTCCCTTGGGATATGGCCCTGCAATACGTGGAACCCTATCGCGGCACCGACTGACAGCCAGCTTGGCTGCTATCTCAGCCGGGAATGTTTTGAGCGCGCCCCAGTGGCGCGCTTTTTCTTGAGCGTCGAGCTTGCCCGTGTCACACAGTGCGGCGCAGGCCTTGCCATGCGCCACCAAGATCTCCCTTGTTGATGGAAAGTAACCCATGACGACATCCCGCAGCTCTGAATCGACCGGCCACATGTCCAGTACAGAGGCTACCTTTTGCTCACCGATCGTGGAGTCGCGGCGCTGGCTGGAGGGGGTCACGTTTCCATCCAACCGCCCTTTGATCAACGTCAGCCAGGCCGCGCCAACGGAAATGCCGCCCGAAGGGCTGCGCCAAGCGATGGCCGATGCTGCGCTCAACCAGGTGGATGCACACCTCTACGGCGCGGTTCTGGGCCGTGATGACTTGCGAGATGCACTGGCCAGCCAGATCTCAAGTCATTATGGCGGCTCGGTTTCAAAAGCGCAGGTCGGCATCACCTCTGGCTGCAATCAGGCGTTTGCCGCCAGCATCGCATCACTTTGCGCCGAAGGTGACGAGGTGATCATTCCGGTTCCGTGGTACTTCAACCACAAGATGTGGCTCGACATGTCGGGTGTTGCGGCAGTTCCCCTGCATGTGGGCCCAGACATGATGCCCGACCCCAATGCGGCCGCTGCGCTGATTACCCCCAGGACCCGCGCCATCGTCTTGGTGACCCCGAACAATCCCTGCGGTGTCGAATACCCAGCCGGGATCGTGCGTGCCTTTTTCGACCTCGCTCGCGCACATGGTCTATCGCTGATCCTTGACGAAACCTATCGCGATTTTGACAGCCGCGATGGCGCCCCACACGATCTGTTCAAGGATGTCGCCTGGGACAAAACTCTGATCCATCTTTATTCGTTTTCAAAAGCCTACAGGCTAACGGGACACCGTGTTGGAGCGATCGCATCCAGCGAATCCAAATTGTTCGAAATGGAAAAGTTTCTCGATACGTTGACGATATGCCCGGCCCAGCTTGGTCAGATCGGCGCAGTCTGGGGCCTTCGTAACCTGCAAGACTGGCTCGCCGGTGAGCGGCATGAAATCCTGGATCGCAAAGCTGCAATTGAAGAAGGGTTTCACAAGCTAGCGGACAAGGGCTGGTCCCTGCTCGGATGCGGGGCCTATTTCGCCTACGTGGAGCATCCCTTTGAGCAGTCATCGGAAACGCTGGCCAAACAGTTGGTTCAGGAGAGCTCCGTTTTGATGTTGCCCGGTACCATGTTCATGCCCTCGGGCGATACCTCCGGCGCGCGTCAGTTCCGAATTGCCTTTGCCAATGTAGACCGCGCAGGCATCGAGGCGCTCTTTGACAGGCTTGCGGCGTTCCAGCCCAGCCAGAACCACGGACAGTAGCAGTCCTTGCTTGCGCGACAAGTTCTTGCCCCTTCTGGGGTGGCAGCGTATGCAGAAGCCCGAGATGACAAATCGCACCGCCTCCCAGCCGCAAAACGGTAATGACAGGGCGGGCAACAGGTAGGAACGAGGGCACTATGGCCGCTGGCATGAAGAATCTTTCACGAACCTTTGTCTGGATCCTCATGGGGATGCTGATCGTGGGGCTTGCCGGGTTTGGCGCGGTGAATTTTTCCGGCTCGATGACATCCGTGGCCATCGTCGGTGAGCGCGAAGTGACCGTTGACACCTACATGCGCGAACTCCAGCGCGAGCAGCGGGCACTACAGGCCCAGACCGGTCAGGCGATGCCCATGTCCCAAATGACAGCCATGGGACTGGATCAGGTGGTTCTTGGGCGGCTGATCACTCTGGCCTCCATCGACAACGAAGTACAGCAACTTGGCGTTTCCATCGGCGACGAGAACCTTTTGGAAGAATTGACGAAAGTGCCCGCCTTCCAGAATGCGAACGGACAGTTCGACCGGGAAACGTATCGCTTTGCGCTTGATAATGCCGGGTTTAGCGAGGCCGAGTTCGAGGATGACCTACGCCGTGAAGCCGGGCGCACCCTGGTGCAGGCGGCCATCATGTCGGGCGCACGCATGCCCGAAACCATGGCCGATACGCTGGTCGCCTACATCGGTGAACGTCGCAGCCTTACTTATGTCTCCATTCCTAAAGCCACTGTTCCGCTGACAATGCAGATGCCCGGCGATGAAGAGCTCCAGGACTTTTACGACGCCAACATTGATCTGTTTACCCTGCCGGAAACAAAGGTCCTGACGTATGTGCATTTGAGCCCCGCGATGCTGCTGGACACTGTTGATGTCGACGAAACCGCGTTGAAGGCACTCTATGAAGAGCGGATCGCGGAATATGACGTGCCGGAACGCCGCCTGGTCGAACGACTGGTGTTCGCAGATCAGGACAGTGCTGCAAGCGCGAAAGCCCAGCTTGACGTCGGCGGCACAACATTCGAGGTGCTCGTGCAGGATCGCGGATTGGATCTGGCCGATATCGACCTTGGCGATGTGACACAAGCCGACCTAGCGGGCGCGGGCGCCGAAGTCTTTGCGGCCGAGGTTGGCGCTGTTGTCGGCCCCCTGCCCTCTGATCTTGGCCCTGCCCTTTATCGCGTCAACGGCACTCTAGAAGCCCGCCTCACAACGTTCGAGGATGCTCAGACAGAGCTGCGCGATGAACTCGCCGCAGACCGTGCGCGCCGCCTGATCGAACAGCAGTCCGAGCCGATCGAGGATATGCTGGCCGGTGGCATGACCCTTGAGGAGGTGGCCAAGGATTCGGATGTGCGTCTTGGTACCCTCAATTGGACCGGCGCCAACAGTGAAGCGATTGCCGCCTATGATGGTTTCCGCTCCGCTGCTGAGCAGGTCACGGTTGATGATTTTCCATCCGTCGACTTCCTCGAAGATGGCAGCCTTTTCGCTCTGCGCCTCGACGAAGTCCTGCCGCCGCGCCCGGAAGCCTTTGACGATGCACGGGAAGCTGTTTTCCAGGCCTGGAATGACAACCGCGCAGCCGAGGCTGTCGCAGCCCAGGCCGAAGCGCTTTTGCAAGAGGTTACGGATGCCGGTGCCTTCCCTGAGGACCGCGAGTTGAAAACGGAAACCGCACAGACCCGCACCGCGTACATAGAAGGCACTCCGGGCGAGATGATGATTGCCGCCTTCGAGATGGAGCCGGGTGAGCTGCGCATCGTTACCGATGAGGATGGCGCCGTCGTTCTGCGCCTTGATGAGATCCTGCCAGCCGAAGACAGCGCAGAAATGCAGATGCTGAAACAAGCTCTGGACAGTCAGCTTGATCAAGCCGTCTCGCAAGCGCTGTTCGAAGCCTTTGCGCAGGAGGCGCAGCGTCGCGCCGCCCCCCGGGTCGATCAGCAGGCAATGAACGCCGTTCAATCCAGCCTCCAGTAACCTAGCAGAGCAAGGCAGCACCACATGGCTTTGACCCCGGATTTCGACAGCTTTGCCGCAGCCTATGACGCGGGCGGGAACCAGCTTGTCTACACCCGCCTCGCTGCGGACCTCGACACGCCGGTCTCGTTGATGTTGAAGCTGACGGGCGCCCAAAAAGACGCCTTCATTCTGGAATCGGTAACCGGCGGCGAGGTACGCGGGCGCTATTCCATCATCGGCATGAAGCCCGATCTGGTCTGGCGCTGCCGCGGAGACAAATCCGAGATCAACCGCACCGCGCGTTTTGATGCAGACGGGTTCGCGCCGCAAGACGGCGATCCGCTCGACAACCTGCGGGCGCTTCTGGCCGAAAGCCGCATCGATCTTCCCGACGATCTACCGCAGGCGGCCGCCGGACTTTTTGGCTATCTCGGCTACGACATGGTGCGTCTCGTCGAACATCTGCCAGACGTGAACCCGGATCCGCTCGGTCTGCCCGATGCAATCATGATGCGCCCATCGGTGGTGGCGGTTCTGGACGGTGTCAAGGGTGAGGTCACGGTAGTTTCACCCGCTTGGGCGGCGGCTGGTCAATCGGCCAAAGCCGCCTATGCGCAAGCGGCCGAACGGGTCATGGATGCGGTGCGTGATCTTGAACGCGCCATGCCGGCCGAGACACGCGATCTGGGCGATGCGAACGAAATCGCCCCGCCGGTCAGCAACTTCACCAAATCCGGCTACATGGAAGCGGTGGAGAAGGCCAAGGAATACATCCGTGCAGGTGACATCTTTCAGGTCGTTCCCGCTCAGCGTTGGAAGCAGGACTTTCCGCTGCCGCCCTTTGCGCTCTACCGGTCTCTGCGGCGGACGAATCCTTCGCCGTTCATGTTCTATTTCAATTTCGGCGGGTTTCAGGTCATTGGCGCCAGCCCTGAGATCCTGGTGCGGGTCTTTGGCCAGGAAGTCACCATTCGCCCCATTGCCGGTACTCGCCCGCGCGGCGCCACTCCGGAAGAGGACAAAGCGCTTGAGGCAGATCTTCTGGCCGACAAGAAGGAGCTGGCCGAGCATCTGATGCTTTTGGATCTAGGGCGCAACGATACGGGCCGCGTCTCAAAAATCGGCACCGTGCGCCCGACCGAAAAGTTCATCATCGAGCGGTACAGCCACGTGATGCATATCGTTTCGAACGTCGTGGGCGAACTGGATGACGACAAGGATGCCCTTGACGCTTTCTTTGCCGGAATGCCTGCGGGCACGGTCTCAGGTGCGCCAAAAGTGCGGGCGATGGAGATCATTGATGAGCTGGAGCCGGAAAAGCGCGGCGTTTATGGCGGCGGAGTGGGCTATTTCTCGGCTGGCGGCGACATGGACATGTGTATCGCCCTGCGCACGGCCATCGTTCAGGATCAGACGCTCTATATTCAGGCCGGTGGCGGCGTTGTGTATGACAGCGACCCCGAGGCCGAGTACATGGAAACCGTGCATAAATCCAATGCGATCCGCCGTGCAGCCGCCGATGCCGCCCGCTTTACCGGTCGCCGCAATCGCTAAGGCAGGCGCGTCAGCAGACGGATAACGCCTGGCCTCTGGCCCAAGCGGCTATTCGGCAGTTTCAGCGAGGTTCGCCGCCAAGCTAGCCGATACCGGCGCAAGGGCCACGCGGCTTGCACGATCCTGCAACCCCCACAACAGCAGCGCCGAAATCGTGTCGGGCTGCAGACGACCCAGCATGATCACGGCCCCCTCTTGACCGGCGCGGAAGGCAGCCTGATCGAGGAACCGTCGCATGGCCCTCGGGTTTTGCCCCGCCCCATCAAAGTCGCGAAAGACCACACCTGCGGGAACACCTTCACGCAGTGCAAGTTTTTGCACCGTGTTGAGCCCGCTGTTCTGCAAGACGAGGCCATAGCCCCCTGCCTGCGCAACGTCGGAGACCTGATCTGCCAATGGCCTGTTCCCTTGCACACCGGTCCTGACCCCTTCGAGGAGAGCCACCGCCTCGGGGAGGCGCTCCCGCCAGACCTCAAACGCGGTTTCTGCATCCTGAGGGCGAGCCTCACGCGGCAGATCCGCAAGGATGAGAACCTCAAATCCGGCAGCGCGATGAGCAACCATCTTTTCCGCAGCTCGCGGATCTTCGGGATCAATCGCAAAGCTTAGAGGATAGGGGAATTCCGCCAAAGCCTCGGCCCCGACAGACTCCGCATCGTCAATGAGTACGATAGACATCAATGGACGGTCCTCGCTCGCCTCATATGGAGCCGCGAAGGCTTTGAACGGCGACTGCTCGGTTGTGTCAGCCTCTTCCTCGATCTCATTGACCCCATCCCGTTCTGTCAGGGGGATTACCCGGGTGCCGATCTGAGGCCCCTCGGCCCGATCTGGTTCATTTGCCGTTGGTAGCGCCGCAATGCGATCGGTGGCGTCTGCTCCCGGTGCAGGTTCGGCCTCAGCCACTTGTGTCTCATGCCCCTGCGTCTCAGCCTCTGCTGGCGTCTCCTCGGCTGGGTCCGGCTGCGCCTGAGGCGCGGGTGATGCAAATGTGATTACAGGCGGCGCTGTTGGAGCCGGAGCGGTCCCAAGTTCAGGCATCGCTACCGATGGAACCAGCGCGCGAGCGCCCTCTGTATCGTCCTGACTTGCAGTCAATTCCGGCTTGGCAGACTGGTCGGGATCCTCCTGCGGGGCCTGCGCCACCTCAATCTCGGTTTCCGAAGGTGCCGGGGCGGGCTGGGTGGACACAATGATGTCGTCCTCACCTGCGGTGGATGCTGGCAAGGTGACCGGATCACCGCCACTATTGGCGGTGGACAATTCGGACGGTGCACCGGGTTTGGCGGGAAGCGCCGCCTCACCGTCTGAGGCAACCGCCCCCGGCACGACAAGCTCTGGGCGCGCGGCCGGTACCGTATCCGCTGCAACCAGGCCGCTGACATCGTCTGCCGGGGCCGTGCTCGGGGCAACTGGCACTGCCTCCACCAGATCAGCATCGCCTGATGGACGTTCAACCGGCGCAGAGGCGCTCGGCTCAGGGGCTGCAGCCGCATCGGGCTCTGTCACGCTGACACGCACCTGCGGCGGCAATGGCGTGGACAGGGACCACATCGCCGCGCCACCCACTGCCACCAGGGTTCCAATACTGACGCCGACCAGAAAGCCTCGCATGCCCGTTTTGCCTCTCAATTCTTTGGTCTTGCCTTCATTGATCAGGCCTGCCACCTGACCAAATTCACCGGGATCATCCAACGCGATTGTGCCAAAAAGGCACCCTGCCCTTGACGCTGGCCGGCAAGCCTGAACATGTATGTCGCAACAACTATACTGCGGTGCAAGCCCTGCCCGCCACCCATAAAAGAGCCTGCCAAGATGTTGCTGCTGATCGACAACTACGATTCCTTTACCTACAACCTTGTGCACTACCTGGGCGAGCTTGGCGCAACGCTGGACGTTCGCCGCAACGACACCCTTGATGTCCAAGAAGCCATGGCTATCAGGCCTGCGGGCATTCTTCTTAGCCCCGGCCCCTGCGATCCCGATCAGGCAGGAATATGCCTGCCCCTTACCCTCGCTGCGGCTGAAGCTGGCATCCCGCTGATGGGCGTCTGCCTCGGCCACCAGACAATCGGTCAGGCCTTTGGCGGCAAAGTGGTGCGGTGCCATGAAATCGTTCACGGAAAGATGGGACAGGTACATCACAGCGGCAAAGGTCTGTTTGCCGGCCTCCCCTCACCTTTTGAGGCAACCCGCTATCACTCCCTTATCGTTGAACGGGACACTCTACCCGATTGCCTGGAAGTGACGGCAGAACTGGAGGACGGGACCATCATGGGCTTGCAGCATAGCGACCTGCCGATCCACGGTGTCCAGTTTCACCCGGAGTCGATCGCCTCCGAGCACGGCCACGCGCTGCTGCAGAATTTCCTGAACGAGATGAAGGTGCCCGCATGAGCGACCAGATGAAGCCCCTGATCAATGCCGCCGCAGAGCGCCCTCTGACCCGCGCAGAAGCGGAAGAGGCCTTTGCCATGCTGTTCGAGGGCGAAGCCACCCCAAGTCAGATGGGCGGTCTGTTGATGGCACTGCGCACAAGGGGCGAAACCGTGGACGAATACGCTGCCGCGGCTGCCGTCATGCGCTCCAAATGCAATGCTGTGCGTGCGCCGGAAGGGGCCATCGACATTGTCGGCACAGGCGGCGATGGCAAGGGCACGCTCAACATCTCGACCGCCACAGCCTTTGTGGTCGCGGGGGCCGGGACGGTGGTGGCAAAGCACGGCAATCGCAACCTCAGCTCAAAATCCGGCGCCGCGGATGCCTTGGGGCAGATGGGTATTCAGGTGATGGTCGGACCGCAAGTGGTTGAAAGATCACTGAACGAGGCGGGGATCTGTTTCATGATGGCGCCGATGCATCACCCGGCGATTGCTCATGTCATGCCCACCCGGCAAGAGCTTGGAACCCGAACGATTTTCAATATCCTAGGCCCGCTCACCAACCCGGCGGGCGTCAAACGGCAGTTGACCGGCGCCTTTTCCCGCGCCCTGATCCGCCCTATGGCGGAAACACTCCAGCAGCTTGGTTCGACCCGCGCCTGGCTGGTGCATGGATCGGACGGCACCGATGAGTTGACGATCACCGGCGTGAGCTGGGTCTCCGCCCTCGAAGAAGACGGCAGCATTCGCGATGTCGAGCTTCACCCCGAAGATGCGGGCTTGCCGGTTCACCTGTTCGAAGAGATTCTGGGCGGCACGCCGGAGGAAAACGCAACTGCGTTCCGTGCCCTTCTTGATGGTGCACCCTCGGCTTACCGGGACGCCGTTCTCCTCAATAGCGCTGCGGCGCTTGTGGTAGCAGGAGACGCGAGCGATCTGCGCGAAGGCGTTGAAAAGGCGCGTGAAAGCATCGACAGCGGCGCCGCAAAAGAAAAAATCTCCGCCGTGGCTCGGATCACCTCCGGGGCGGACTGATGGTGCGGCCGGACCGGCTTGGAGCGTGGCGAGACTTACCCTTCTTTGACACCGATTTGCCGCGGATTGAGGGAAAACTGGCGCAGGAGACACGAACGATCCTGCCGCCGGAGCCGCAACGATTTGCGGCGCTCGAGCTGACACAGCCGGACACGGTGCGCGTCGTCATTCTCGGGCAGGATCCCTATCCCACCCCCGGCCACGCCCATGGCCTGGCCTTTTCAGTTGAACCGGACGTTCACCCCCTGCCCCGATCTCTTTCCAATGTTTTCAAAGAGTTGGAAAGCGATCTTGGCTTGGATCGACGAAATGGAGACCTACGGGGCTGGGCGCGTCAGGGCGTTCTGTTGCTGAATAGTGCCCTAAGTGTCCCTGCGGGCGAGGCAAACGGGCACAAGGATCTGGGCTGGGACCAGCTTGTCAGAGAGGTGCTGGAGCGGACATCGAGGCGGCCGACAGCCTATGTCTTATGGGGAAAACAGGCTCAAAGGCTTGAAAAACATCTTAATCCGGGCGATCACCTGATCCTGAGAAGCGCGCATCCCTCGCCTCTTTCGGCACGGCGCGGTTTCTTTGGATCGCGGCCGTTCTCGGCAATTAACACCTGGCTGCAGATGCGCGGCCACGCGCCCATAGACTGGGCCGCCTGACAGGAGGCTAGGCAATGACAGAAAACGTGCTCGACAAGATCAAGGCCTATAAGCTGGAGGAGGTCGCCGCCGACAAGGCTGCCGTTCCCATGGCGGAGATCGAGGCTGCCGCCCGCGAAGCGGCCCCAGTGCGCGGTTTTGCCAAAGCATTGATCGCCGCCAGCCGCGAAGGCTACGGATTGATCGCAGAGATCAAGAAAGCCAGCCCCTCCAAAGGGTTGATCCGCGAAGACTTTGACCCGGCAAGCCTCGCGCAGGCCTATGAACAAGGTGGCGCGACCTGTCTCTCCGTTCTGACCGACACCCCTAGCTTTCAGGGCGCAAAATCCTTTCTGACCGAGGCGCGCGATGCCTGCGCCCTTCCCGCTTTGCGCAAGGATTTCATGTATGACCCCTATCAGGTGGCCGAGGCGCGCGCAGTGGGAGCCGATTGCATCCTGATCATCATGGCATCTGTGTCGGATGCACAGGCTGCCGAACTGGAAGACTGCGCCATGGAATGGGACATGGATGTGCTGCTGGAAGTGCATGACGCCAAAGAGCTCGAGCGCGCCTGTGCCTTGAAGTCGCCCCTGATGGGCATCAACAACCGTAACCTGAAGACCTTCGAGACTACCCTAGATACAACCCGCGATCTGTCCCGCCGGGTGCCCGCCGATCGCACCATTGTCTGCGAAAGCGGGTTGTTCACGCCGCAGGACCTATCGGACATGGCGCGCTATGGCGCCCGAACCTTCCTGATCGGAGAGGCCCTGATGCGCCAGGAGGATGTTGCATCCGCCACCCGGCAGCTGCTTGCCAATCCGCTGACACCGGGGGCGATGTGATGCCGCTGACGCATTTTGACGGCAAGGGTGACGCCCATATGGTGGATGTCTCGGACAAGGCAGTCACCTCGCGCATTGCAACCGCCGAGGGGCACATCAGGATGGCCCGCGAGACCTTTGAAATCATTTCCGAAGGTCGCGCGAAAAAGGGCGATGTGCTGAGCGTTGCACGCCTGGCAGGCATCATGGGGGCCAAGAAAACGCCTGAGCTTATTCCTCTCTGCCACCCGCTGCCGGTGACCAAGGTCGCAGTCGAACTGACACTGGATCCCGAGCTGCCAGGTGTGCGCATCGAAGGCACGGTGAAAACGACAGGACAGACCGGGGTCGAGATGGAGGCGCTCACCGCTGTTTCCACGGCAGCGCTCACAGTCTACGACATGGCCAAGGCCGTGGATAAGGCGATGGAGATCGGCGGCATTCGTGTAATCCTGAAAGATGGCGGAAAATCAGGGCGATACGAGGCATAAATGATCTCAGTTAACGAAGCGCTTGCACACCTATTGGAGCTTGCCTCACCGCTGGAAGCCGAGATGGTCCCCCTGGCAGAGGCCGCCGGGCGGGTGCTGGCGCGGGATGTTTCCGCTCGCCGTGATCAACCACCGTTTTCAGCCTCTGCCATGGATGGCTATGCGGTAAAAGGCGCCGAGGTGGAACTGCACGCCATGTTCAAGGTGATTGGCGAAGCGGCTGCCGGTCATCGCTTTGACGGAGTCGTTGGCGCTGGTCAGGCAGTGCGTATCTTTACCGGCGCGCCCATCCCAGAGGGCGCCGGTTTTGTCGTCATTCAGGAAGATGTGACACGCAAGGGCAATCTGATCACCATCACCGACGAGCCTGGAGATGGCGACAATATCCGCCCGCGCGGCGGTGACTTTTTCGACGGGGAGACGGTTTCGGCGCCGCGGCGTCTAACCCCGTCTGACATCGCTCTCCTTGCAGCCATGAACATAGCCGAAGTCCCGGTTACCCGCCGCCCAGACATCGCACTGATTTCAACCGGGGACGAACTGGTGATGCCGGGCAGCACGCCCGGACCGGATCAGATCATTGCCTCCAACACATTTGGCTTGAAAGCCCTTCTTGAAAGCCTTGGGGCCCATGTGCGCATCCTGCCGATTGCCAGAGATACAATTGGATCGCTCACGACAGCCTTTTCACTAACGTCAGGCGCAGATCTGGTGGTGACGATTGGCGGGGCCTCTGTTGGCGATCACGATTTGGTCGGAGAAGTGGCTCATAACCTTGGAATGGAGCGGTCATTCTACAAGGTCGCCATGCGTCCAGGAAAACCCCTTATGGCCGGGCGTATGGGACAGACTGCGATGGTCGGTTTACCGGGAAATCCGGTGTCTGCCATGGTGTGCGGTCATATCTTCCTTGAACCTATGGTCCGGACAATGCTGGGTGAGAAAAGTATCCAGCCCCGCCGCCTTGAGGCACCTCTTGCTGCGCCGCTGGCTCAAAACGGGCCTAGGGAACACTACATGCGCGCCGAACTTCAGGACGACGGTCAGATCCGCGCCTTCGACCGCCAAGACAGTTCGCTGTTGTCGGTTCTCGCCAAAGCCAATGCCCTGCTAATCCGCCCCCCCCATGATCCGGCGCGGGATGCGAATGAAACCGTCAGCTACATTCGGATCTAATCTGCTTTTTCCCGCACCACAGGCATAAAGCTTTTGCAAAAACCCGAGAACACCTATGGCCAGAGTTGACACAAATCGTGAACAGGAGTAGAACAAACCAAAGCAATCTGGCGCAAAGGGATGAACATGCTCACAAAAAAGCAACTGGACCTGTTGGAGTTCATTAACGCCCGGATGCAAAAGGACGGTGTGCCGCCCAGTTTTGACGAAATGAAGATCGCCTTGGATCTGCGTTCCAAATCCGGAATACATCGCCTTATTACCGCGCTTGAGGAACGAGGGTTCATCCGTCGCCTCGCACATCGGGCTCGGGCGATAGAGATTCTGCGCCTCCCAGAGTCCCTTGGAGGGGAGAGACAGTTCAAGCCAACCGTCGTATCTGGCGGAAAATCCGATGTTCATGCCGCGCCCTCCCCGGCCGCAGAGGCAGCGTCTCTCTCGGTCGCAACCGCTCTGGAGCTGCCCGTGATGGGGCGCATCGCAGCCGGTGTTCCGATCGAAGCGATCAGCCAGGTGTCAAACAGGATCAGCGTGCCCAGCTCTATGCTAAGCGCCAACGGTGCCCATTATGCGCTTGAGGTGCGGGGGGACTCCATGATCAATGCCGGCATCAATGACGGGGACATCGTCGTGATCCGCGAGACGGATACCGCAGATGACGGAGACATCGTGGTCGCACTTGTCGAGGGTCACGAAGCGACGCTCAAGAAGATTTTCCGCCGCAACACGACCATCGAGCTGGAAGCCGCAAACCCGGCCTATGCGACGCGCAGCTACCCTGCCGATCAGGTGAAGGTTCAGGGACGCCTCGTAGGTTTGATCCGCAGTTACTGAGTGGGTCCAGCACGGCAGACTTTTGGGTCTGTTCGGCGACTGCTGTTACGCCAACTCAGGTGCGTGGGCTCGGGGCCGGAAGATTGCGTTCAAGATCAGTTTGAACCGAGGGCGGCGAGTGATCTAACTCCGGGACGTTGGTAAGCCTCTGTCTGATTTCCGCTTTCTGTCCTTGCGCCTGTCCACAACCTGATCCCGGCCATTTCAGAGGCAGTCGTAATCTTTCCGAGCCCGTCAATGTCGAGACTCCCTGTGCGTCGCAACCGCTCGGGCCCGAAGACTTCACATGGTCCAGCTGGGGCAATATCTACTGTCGCAATGACAATCTCTTGGGACGTGCAGGTTCGCAGAAGCCTTGCAGCCCCACGCCCGGTAACGTGAACAATGCTAAATGCGTCAAGGTGTACTTCTTGAGGCAGAACGGTGGTCCTTTCCTTCTGTCGCGGAGCGGCGGTCGCATTCCAACGCGCGAAGGCCTCCGTCTGGGTTGCAACATCTCCGTCGTTTTCGAGCCAAATCCTCGCCGCAAAACTCTGGCCCTTGTCCCGTGACAGCGCACGTCCCTCAGGCCCAAGTACTCCGACCAACTGCCCTGTCGTTCCAACCAGGACCAACGGGCGCGAAGCCTGCGTCCAGAGGCCGAATGCGGTGACAACCGGTATGACACCCACCCACCGCAGGCGCCCATGCCAGATCAAAACGATCAGCGCTCCAAAGGCCATCAAAGGAAGCACAGTCGAATCTGGCTGGATCACCCGGCGTTGCGCCCCCGGGAGATCGGCGATGGACTGCGCGACCCAGAGAATCCATCGCAAGCCTGCGTCCAGCAGCCCGAGAGGTAGGGCCTCGGCTCCAAATGGCAGGAGACATAGCGAGATGATCGCCGCCGGCACGACGATCAGACCCATCACGGGCACTGCTAGCAGGTTTGCGGGAAGGCCATAGTGGGACATTGTGTTAAAATGCGCGGCACCAAATGGAGCAGTGGCCAGCCCTGCCACCAAGGATGCCACCATCAGAGCCGTAACCGGACGCAGCCAGCTCGGCCCAAGCGTCAGCCCGCTGTCACGGACCCAGGCAAAAATCCCAACGAGGGCCGCAGTTGCGGCAAAACTCATTTGGAACCCGGGGCTGAGCAGCGTTTCAGGGCGCCTCAGAAGTACGAGAAAGGCAGCGACTGCAACAGCCCGCACAGAGATTGCGCGCCGGTCCATCAGGACAGCTCCGAACATGACGACCACCATGATGAAGGCACGTTCGGTCGCAACGTTGCCGCCCGACAGAGCCAGGTACCCGGAAGCCGCGACAAGGGCGACCGCTGCCGCAATTTTCTTGGTGTTCACCCGCAGCGCCAGAGCCGGAATCAAACACAGGCCAAACCGCAACGCGCCAAAGACGAAGCCCGCGACGAGACCCATGTGAAGCCCGGAAATGGCCAGCAGATGCGCCAGATTGCTGGCCCGCAGATCCTGCAAGGTTGCCTGATTGACGCCGCTGCGATCTCCGGTGGTGATGGCCGCAGCCACCGCGCCCACTTCGCCCGGCAGCCTTTGGTGCAAAAACGACGTGATGTTCTGACGGATCCGGGCAATCGACAACCTCGTGTCGGCCGGTTCGATCATCATGACCGCAACCTTGGTATAGCCGCTCGCCCCCAACTGCTTGAACCAGGCGTGCCTGCGAAAATCAAATCCTCCGGGCTCAGCCGGCCCTTGTGGCGGCAACAAGTGAGCGGTTGTGGCGATCCGCGCACCGACAGGGGGAAGCCGATCATCGGCAAGGACGGACAGCCGGACAAAGGCAGGCGTCCGGTCTTCCGGGACGTTCCGGAGCCGCACCTCGTCCAGAGTGAGACGGAAATGGTCCCGGCCTGATCTGTCAATATGAACCAGTTGCCCTTCAACCGGACCATAGTAGCGGTAGCTGAGCACCGGCGCCTCTAGCAGATGAGCTCGCACCCCGGCCACGTTAAACCCGACGACCACCAGTAATGCTGCCCGTGCCAAAAGTCCGATTGCCTGCGGGCGCAACGCAGGCACGGCGCAAAGCACACCCAGCCCCGCGACCGACGCATAGGTCGCGGCGCCCGGCTCAACCGGCAAGGCAAAATAGACCCCTATTCCAAGCCCCAGAAACACCGGCCCCCAGGCCAGCAGATGTCCCCTCTGAACCTGTAGCAGCTGGTCGAGGATACGCATCATTCCCATGCTTGCTCCTGACCCTTTGGGTGGGTAGACAGGCGGAAACGCTACTCCTCTTATGGTTTCCAAAAGGTAAATCGCCCCCATGTCCACTCCGGTTGTCACCCGTTTCGCCCCCTCGCCCACCGGCTTTTTGCACATTGGCGGCGCGCGCACTGCGCTGTTCAACTGGCTGTATGCCCGCGGCCGTGGCGGCAAGTTCCTGCTGCGGATCGAAGATACCGACCGGGAGCGCTCTACCCCCGAAGCAACAGCCGCAATTCTTCAGGGCCTCACGTGGCTGGGCCTTGATCACGATGGAGATGTCGTCAGCCAGTTCGCCCGCGCGGACCGCCATGCGGACGTTGCCCACCAGTTGTTGGCCGAAGGAAAGGCCTACAAGTGCTTTGCAACGCAGGAAGAGATTTCGGCCTTTCGCGACGCGGCCCGCGCCGAGGGCAAATCGACCCTCTATCGCTCCCCCTGGCGGGATGCGCCGCCCGAAAGCCACCCGGACGGGCCCTTTGTTGTGCGCATCAAGGCACCGCAGGATGGCACCACGGTCATCCGCGATGAGGTGCAGGGGGATGTGACCATCCGCAACGATCAGCTTGACGACATGATCCTGCTGCGCTCGGATGGCACGCCTGTCTACATGCTGGCCGTGGTGGTGGACGATCACGATATGGGAGTAACCCATGTGATCCGCGGCGATGACCACCTCAACAATGCAGCCCGTCAGATGATGATTTACGAGGCGATGGGCTGGGATGTACCAGTCTGGGCGCATATTCCGCTGATCCACGGACCGGATGGCAAAAAGCTCTCCAAACGCCACGGCGCTCTGGGTGCACAGGAATACCAGGCGATGGGATATCCGGCCGCTGGCATGCGCAATTACCTGGCCCGCCTGGGCTGGAGCCACGGGGATGATGAGTTCTTCACCGACGCGCAGGCGCGCGACTGGTTCAACCTTGATGGAATTGGAAAAAGCCCCGCCCGGTTTGACACGAAAAAACTCGAAAGCCTATGCGGGCAGCATATCGCCGTTAGCGATGACGCCGCGTTGCGGCAGGAGATAGAGGCCTATCTCGCCGCCGCAGGAGAGCCCGCATTGACTGACGTGCAGTCAAATGATCTTGAACGCGCGATGTACTGCCTCAAGGATCGCGCAAAGACATTTCCAGAACTCCTTGAAAAAGCACATTTCATCCTGACGTCTCGCCCGATTGAACCAGATGCGAAGGCCGCAAAGGCTTTGGCATCTGTATCCGACGGTATACTGAATGAATTGACGCCGCAGTTGCAAAGTGCTAGCTGGACGCGTGAGGATCTGGAGGCGCTTCTCAACGCATTTGCGGAAGCACAGGATACC